>Ga0255778_10000018_pt1 | contig 148248 bp, 137 predicted proteins | sample 071ome_31_FD_179976 | JGI IMG/M metagenome (GOLD analysis project Ga0255778, IMG submission 179976) | Coastal salt marsh microbial communities from the Groves Creek Marsh, Skidaway Island, Georgia - 071405CT metaG (version 2) | ecosystem: Environmental > Aquatic > Marine > Intertidal zone >...
TCAAGTGCTTCAAAATAAAGAAAAGAGCGTCAAGCATGAAAAAATTTTTATCAAAATACGGTAAACATTTTTGGTATTTGCCACTTGTTATAAGTTTGTTGTCTTGGTGGATATTTTTCTCTTCGCCAATGAGATTAGGGGACATTTTTTCTCCACTCTTTCTCTCTGCATTTGCTTATTACTTCTTTCTAAAGTGCACAGGAAGACTTACTGACAAAAATGATCCCTTTGTATAATGATTGGCAAAATAAAATAATTAATTGAACGGAACTTGAAGAGACGGGAATAGAATGTACATCAGTGGGCTAAGTATATTTTATATTTAGAATCGCCCTAGAAATATCGCTAGAATTATTACCGTAGAGTAAGTTTGTAAGTAACAGATACAGGAATAAATATGAAACTTAATCTTTCAATTAAAACTCTTCTACTAATTCAGATTCTCTGTGTTTTCGCATTAATACCAATGGATGTATTTCTTGGAGAGGTTAGATTAGATTATGTTCTTCCTCTTTACATATTTGCGTGGATTTTAACTTACTCTCATATTTCCAAAAGTGAAGACTAGTAGAACTATTACGTAAAAAATCAATCTGTCTCTGTAGAATAATAATTTTTTATAGTTGTTCAGCAGGTAACAAATATAAGCATATTGTTTAAGCTTTCTCTAAAAAAAGGGCCTCGAAGGGCCCTTTCTATTTCAAAAGTCTAATCAGAAATTACGTTTCAGAGACAGGTTCCAAGTACCCAGACGTGCCGGATTACCCTGTTCACGTCCAAGGTTGCCAACCAGGCTCAGTTTGCCGTGGTAGTAAATCTTGTCTGTGATGTTGTCACCAAAGAGTGACGCCTGCCATGTCTCATCTGGAGAGAGCCAGGTAACACGTGCATTGACCAGTGTATAGCCAGCCTGAAAGCCATTAACCGGATCAGTATTGAAGTTAATTTCAGACTGATAACGTACATCTGTACGCCAAGTCAGTGAGCTGCCATTGCGCAGAGGTTGGTATAACTCGGCGCCAACGCTGATCGTCAGCTCTGGCATGCGGGGCGCTGTACAGAGATCACCATTGGCATCATATTCACAGAAACTGCCCGATGCTCTTTGCGCCGGCGTTGGGTGACGATGATAGCGTTGGTAACCAGTAGCCATTTCCACCATTAGGCTTTCAGTAAATTGCATCTGGCCTTCCAGCTCGACCCCCCAGAGATCTGCACTACCCGCGTTACCGGTGGCAAACCAGGGTACCGGTCCGCCATCTTCCACTGCACAGGGAGCGCAACGTTGGTCGGGTGCCTGCTGGTCAGTATATTCTGATTTGAAAACCGCTAGGTTGGCCCTGGCACGGCCATCAAGAAGCACCGATTTTAGGCCAATTTCAAAGGAATCTAATTCTTCAGAGTTGAAAGCCTGAACCTGGAAAGCATTCTGCGGACGCGGGACAAAACCGCCACCCCTGAAACCAGTAGACCATGATGCATATGTCATCATGTTGTCACTTAGCTGATAATCAATACCAATCTTTGGTGACCATTGATCCTCGCTTACCACTACCTTAGTAGATGGAATCACAACCTGTTCAGTCAGGAAGTTCATGCGATAGATATAGGCTACCTTTTCATCATCGGTATACCTGATACCACCCGATAGGCGCATCCTGTCTGTCAGGGAGTAGGTTCCGTGAAGGAAAGCCGCCCAGTTATCGCTTTGCTGTATATCAAAACCATCCAGTGAACTGATAGGTCCGGGAGCAAGGGTGCCGATATTGGCATTGGTATCTTCAGCATCATACATGAAGAGCCCGGTTGCCCAGTCCAGTCTGCCGTTAAATGACAAACCGGTCAGTTGGAATTCCTGAGTGAACTGCTCATGGGTGGCCGTGTCCCAGGTGTGGTTAATTGGCAGGGGAGAACCATCTGAATCACGGCCGTAAGTATTTTCCAGATCACGATATGCAGTAATGGATTTGAGGTGAAGATTGTCTGAAATATCCCAGTCAATCACCATGCTTAAGCCCCAGTGATCCAGGATATTTACGTTCTCCCACCGTCTCTGGGTAAGCGGATCTGCGTAACGGTGATATCCGGTGAAATCACTGTCCGTGATGAACCGGTCATCCCAGCGGATACCGTCGCCAAATACAGGCTCTGAAACAATATTGTTCCAGATATTCCATAGAATGAAGTCGCCATTCATGAAGGTATAGTTGTCGGCGGGGCCTTGTTGCCTCATCTGAGTGACGTCGGTAGTAAAGTTTATTTCGAGAGTGTCTGAGGGAATCCAGCGCAGGGCACCACGTGCAGACTGGACATCGTCATTACCCAGTTGATCGACTACACAGTCACCAGAACGAATTTCAGTGGAGCCTACTTCACTTCCCAGAGCGATGCCGTTATTGAAACCAAATGCTGGGGCACCTGGACCACCTGAGCCGAGAGAACCCGGACCATTCACACATTCGTAATCAAGAATGTCGAAATAACCGTCTCGGGTTTTGGAAGATGCAGAGACACGGGCAAATAATGTATCTGGGACAAGGGTGGTATCGAAACTACCGCGAATATCCAGCCGGTTGTCAGTACCTGTAATCACTTCCAGTGTCCCGGTGTTGTCACCTTGTGGTTTTGTGGAGACAAGGCGAACGGTTCCACCAATGGCATTCCTGCCAAACAGTGTGCCCTGAGGTCCACGTAACACTTCAACGCGCTCCAGATCTAGAAGATCCATAATGGCGCCCTGGGGACGGCCATAATAGACATCATCGATATAGATCGGCACACCTGGTTCATATGAAAGTGAGTTGTCACCCAGACCAATGCCTCGAATGAACGCAGCGGCCGTGCTGCCCCAACCTGCACCAAGTGGTGCGATTACCGTATTAGGTGCAAAATCATCAAGGTTGGTGACATCAGTCCAGCCCCTGGATTCCATAGACTTGCCAGTTATTGCTGTGATGGCGAGAGGAGTGTCCTGAACATTTTCTTCACGAAAGCGTGCAGAAACCACAATTTCTTCTATGCCGGGTTGTGTACTGGGTTGAGCCTGGGCATAAAAGCCAGGAACCAGTGCACATACCCCGGCTAAGAGAGGTAGTGTTTTGAGTTTCATAGGTTTTCCCCTAAGTTGATTTTTATTTTTACATTTTAAGCCGGACCTCACTGACTTAAAAATGTGAAATAATCCTAAGCAATAAGTTGGCTAGTGAATATAACTTCGCCATAAAATGTTTAATATTCATTTTTTTTCCTAATTGTTGCGAGGTCTAGTGGCGAGGAAAATGGTTGTTCTGATTCTTGATAAGATGCGACGACAAATAAGCGTAAAAAATTGAAAACTTTGACTATTTCTTTTTCTTCTCTGCGGTTGGTTAGAAAATAGTAAGCTGCTAAAAAAAGAAATGAACCAACTTACCCCCAAACCCGAAATAATATATCAGTAGAATAAGCTAAGTTTCCTTGCGTTTATGTGAACGCAGTGATTTAAGACTTCTGTTCAGTTTTTTCAGGTGGTCCTGAAGCATGCCACTGCGCAACTGTGCCACCCCCATTGCCAATACATCAATCACGACCAGGTGCGCGATTCGCGATGATACCGGTGTAAACATATGCTGGCTGTCCTCTACGTTGATATGAATGGGTATGCCGCATAACTCAGCGACGGGCGTGTCGTTAGGCACTAGCCCGATTATCCTGGCGCCTGCTTCTCGCGCCAGTTTCACGCTCTCGATAAGGGCTGTGGAGCGCCCCGACTGGGAAATGGCGACAACTACATCACTTGCTTTCAGTGAGATAGCTGACATGTGCTGAATGTGCGGGTCAGTATAAGCAGCTGCATTCATCTGCAGGCGGAAAAACTTGTGCTGGGCATCAATGGCAACAGAACCGGAGGCGCCGAAGCCATAAAACTCTACCCTTTCGGCATCAGCCAGAGCGGCAATGGCGGACTCCAGAGCGCTAATATCAAGCTCCTCTCGCACCGATAAAAGAGAGCCAATGGTGGAATCAAAAACCTTTCGAGAGACATCAGCCATCGAGTCCGTATCGCTTACAGAAAACTGGCTGTAGATGCCGCTGCTGCCCAAGTATCTCGCTAACTGCAGCCGAAATGCCTGAAAGCCGTCATAGCCCAGGGCGCGGCAGAACCTCACTACGGTCGGTTCGCTCACGCCGGACCCGCTGGCCAGGTCTTTTATGCGCATATCGAGGACAGAGGCGGGGTCGGCGAGCACAAAATCAGCGACCTTTCGCTCAGATTTGCGCATATCGCCCAACGTTTCACCAATGGCCTTGATTAGGTTGGTGTTTTCCAGGGGAAATACTCCGGCTATCTTGATTCCAGGCTTGAGTATAAAAGGACTTGTCTGGGGAGAGAAGGGAAGCCAAGAGAGAAAAAATTTGGGCACAAAACTAAAATTATGTTCATTGATGAAGACGATAAAGCCGTTGGAAGGGCTGCTGTTTTGGTCCGACTTTAAATTAATACTAGGAATCAGTCTTAATTGGCAGGGCTTACATTTCCAGACTGAAGACCCGTCTCAGTCTGGGTAATTTCCATGATTACCTTTTGCCCTTCAACAAGTGTTCGACGGCTATCGTCGATAATTACACTGTAATGGACGAATACGCCCCGGCCGTCTGACTGCTCGATAAATCCAAATCCTTTTTAATCATTGAGCCATTTGACGGCTCCTTCAACTTGCTCTGACATAACACCTTCTTAAAAAAACCGGCTGGCGGTGCCTGGCCGGCCTTTTCAACTTCAGTGAAACGTCTCACCTTGATCCACGGCAGCAAGTAAAAAAGCCATAAGATACTCAATTACGAATTTTTCATCATTCCTTAGTATTTTATCCCAAGGCGTCTGGCGTATTTGGTAGAATGCGAAGCCATGGATGTCTCCCATATTCTTAACCCCCTCAACGATCACCAGCGTAAAGCAGTAACCTCAGACCCAGGCAATCTTCTTGTGCTGGCAGGAGCCGGAAGCGGCAAGACCCGGGTGTTGGTTCATCGTATTGCCTGGCTCATTCAGATGGAGGGTGTTTCTCCACACGGTATACTGGCGGTGACCTTCACCAACAAGGCGGCAAATGAAATGCGGGTGCGTATCGAAGAACTGCTCGAACGTCCGGCAGGGGGTATGTGGGTTGGGACTTTTCATGGGCTTGCTCATCGACTCTTACGCGCTCACTACCAGGAAGCCGGTCTTCCGGAAAAATTTCAGATTCTAGATGCCGACGATCAGCTGCGCTTAATTAAGCGAATTAGCAAAAGCCTTGAACTGGACGAAGGTAAATGGCCCGCTAAACAGTGCCAGTGGTTCATCAATAATCAAAAAGACGAGGGACTCAGGGCGTCCAACCTAGAGGATTTTGGCGAGGAATTCACGAAGGTCATGATTCGCGTCTATGCTGCCTACGAAGAGGCCTGCGAGAGAGGCGGCATGGTTGATTTCGGTGAACTTCTTCTGCGCTCCCATGAGCTTTGGCTGAAACACCCGGTACTTCTTAAGCACTACCAGAGTAGATTTCGTCATATCTTAGTAGACGAATTCCAGGACACCAATGCTATCCAGTATGCCTGGCTGAGGATGCTAGTAGGCCAGACCGGGTTTATAACGGTGGTAGGGGATGATGACCAGTCCATATATGGCTGGCGCGGGGCTCGCATAGAAAATATCCAAAATTTTGACAAGGATTTTTCGGATGCAGATCTGGTCAGGCTCGAACAGAATTATCGCTCAACGGCCAATATTCTCAATGCAGCGAACAAGCTGATAGCCAAAAATTCGGGCCGTCTCGGCAAAGAGCTTTGGACCGAGGACAAGGAGGGTGAAAGGATCTCCCTGTACGGGGCCTTCAATGAGCAGGATGAGGCGCGCTTCGTCGTCGGGCAGATCGAAAAATGGGTGAATACCGGCAACCGGCACGAAGAGGCGGCAATTCTCTATCGATCCAATGCTCAATCGCGTGAGCTTGAAGAGGCTCTGCTTAGAATTAACATGCCGTACCGTATTTATGGCGGCTTCCGATTTTATGAGCGCCTAGAAATTCGAAACGCACTGGCCTATATGCGTCTGGTAGGAAGCCGTGATGACGATGCGGCCTTCGAAAGGGTCATCAATACGCCTGTTCGCGGCATCGGGACAAAGACAGTAGACAGCATCCGCCAGATTGCCCGCGCCGAGGGTTGTTCCATGTGGCAGGCTTCCGTCAAAGCGGTCCAGGCATCCCTTATTTCTTCGCGGGCGGTTCTTAATGTATCCGGATTCATGGCGCTGATTGATGCAATGGACGAACAGCTGGAAGGCAAGGAACTTTTTGAATTCACTGAGTACGTGATTAAGCAAAGCGGGCTGATACAGCACCATGAAAAAGAGGGAGGCGAGAAAGCGCGCACTCGACTGGAGAACCTTGAAGAACTGGTTAATGCCGCGAAAGGGTTTGAAGTAGAGGGCCTGCCACAGGAAGAGGCTATGCTGCTGGAAGAGTCAGCGGAGGAGCTGAACAAGGAGCTGACGGAGCTGGATATTTTAACAGCTTTTCTGGACAAGGCCGCACTGGATGCAGGAGATGCCCAGGCCGATGATTACGAGGATGCGGTCCAGCTGATGACACTGCATTCGGCGAAGGGGCTCGAGTTTCCTAAAGTCTTTATTACGGGCATGGAAGAGGGCCTTTTCCCACATAAAATGTCCATGGACGACCTCGCCGGCCTTGAGGAGGAGCGGCGTCTCTGCTACGTCGGCATTACTCGAGCAAGGCAGAAACTCACACTTTCCTATGCTGAATCCAGGCGCCTGCATGGCGAAGAAACCCTGACACGACCCTCGCGCTTCCTACGAGAAATTCCTGAGGAGCTGATCGAGGAAATCAGGATGAAGGGAGAAGTCCGCCGGGACGGTTTCGTGCCCGGTGGGAACGCTGGCAAACATGGTATTATCGGCGGTCCCGAGCCTTCCGGCACGGTATCAGGCACAAATATCAGTCTTGGGCAGCGGGTGAAACACCCCAAGTTTGGCGAAGGTGTGGTACTCAATTACGAAGGTAGCGGGCCTAATGCCCGAGTACAAATAAATTTTGATGAGGCAGGTGGCAAGTGGCTCGTCATGTCCTATGCCAAGCTGGAAGCGGTCTAATATGCCACAAGCTGAATCCGCAGAGTAGAATACAAAAGACAAGAGGAAAGAGCTCATGTCCTTCAGGAATATAAGCATAACAATTTATACACTGGTAGTGTCCGTGCTGCTCCAGGCCTGCGGGAGTGATTCTCCGCCTGCTGACGCTGGCGCTGTGGCAGCTGAGTCCCAACAGTTCTATGAATGGAAACTGGTCACCACCTGGCCAAAAAACTTTCCGGCCCTTGGCCGTGCCCCTGAAATTTTTGCTGAAAAAGTCGAAGCAATGTCCAACGGCCGGATGAAAATACGTGTTTATGGTGATGGTGAGCTGGTGCCGGCACTTGAAGTGTTTAATGCAGTCAGCGCAGGCACGGCAGAAATTGGTCATGGAGCTGCTTACTACTGGAAAGGCAAGGTACCGGAAGCCCAGTTCTTTACGGTGCTGCCGTTTGGAATGAACGGACATGAAATGCAGAGCTGGATTCTTTACGGAGGCGGCCTTGAGCTTTGGGAAGAGCTGTATGTTCCCTTTAACCTGATCCCGGTACCGGCCGGCACGACCGGAGTGCAGATGGGCGGCTGGTTTAACAAGGAGATCAATTCGAAGGAGGATTTCCAGGGCCTGAAAATGCGGATACCCGGCCTAGCGCAGGATATCCTCTCCCGCCTTGGTGGCGTGCCAGTGAATATGCCCGGCAGCGAGTTATTCACCGCGCTGCAAACCGGTGTGCTTGATGCTACGGAATGGGTTGGCCCTTATAACGACCAGGCTTTCGGTTTATATGAAATTGCGGAGTACTATTATTACCCCGGCTGGCATGAACCTGGTGCGGTAATGGAATTTTTGTTTAATAAAGAGCAATTTGAGGCGCTGCCGCTGTACCTTCAGGAAGTTCTGCGCACCGCCGCGGCAGCAGCAGGAGTAGAAATGACGAATGAATTTACTGCGCGCAATGCCTTGTCGCTGTCAGACTTGGAAAAAACTCACGGCGTTACGCCAAGGCAGTTTCCCGATGACTTGCTCCAGGAATTGAACACCATTGCCCAGGAGGAGATAGATAAACTGGCCAACCTCAGCCCCGCGGCAGCTGAAATTCATGCATCGTACCGCGAATTTGAACAAAGTATCCGTGCCTACCAAGACGTTTCTGAAGAAGCGTACGTGCGGGCCAGGAACCTTTGAGAGTCTGGCTTTATTCGCCTATCCCGCCTTGAGCTTAGCGGGTAGCCATGTCGCTAACTCCGGCCACATGGTCAGCATTCCCAGCACCACCAGCTGGATAAAAATAAAGGGAATCACTCCTTTGTATATCTGCGTGGTCTTGATTGAGTCAGGCGCCACCCCTCTTAAATAGAAAAGTGAAAATCCGAACGGCGGAGTCAGGAATGAAGTCTGCAGGTTTACGGCCAGCATCACGCCCAGCCAGACCGGATCCAATCCCATTGCCAATAGCACCGGCCCAACGATAGGAACCACCATGTAGGTGATCTCAATAAAGTCCAGGATAAACCCAAGCAAGAAAACAACCAGCATCACAATGACCGTAGCCATAACAACACCGCCCGGCAGGTCAGCAAAAAATTCCTCAACAATAATGTCGCCGCCAAAACCTCTGAAGACAAGTGAGAATATGGCAGCCCCTACCAGGATCAGGTAAACCATAGCCGTGACTCTGGCCGTTGATTCTGCAACATCCTTAAAAATTGAAAAACTAATTTGCTGCTTTATCAGCGCCAGTAATATGGCGCCTAATCCGCCAACGCCGGCAGCTTCTGTGGGTGTTGCTGCGCCTAAAAGAATTGAACCGAGCACAGCAATAATCAATAGTAGCGGCGGCAACAGGCTCTTGCACAGCATCACCTGGAGGCCGTCTTCACCCGCAACATTTTTCAGGTCTTCGATTTTCGCAGGTGGGGCGCTTTCTGGGTTAAAAATGGCAGAGCCAATCATGTAGAAAATATACAGCCCAACAAGAATGAGCCCTGGCAGCATAGCTCCTGAAAACAGATCCCCAACGGATACATTCTGCGTTCTGAAAATGCCCATGCTCAGTTGGGCCTGTTGATAAGCGTTGGAAATCACATCGCCAAGCAGCACCAGCGCTATTGAAGGCGGAATAATCTGGCCCAGTGTGCCGGTAGCGCAGATAGTCCCGGTCGCCAGGGACGGGCTGTATCCTGCGCGCAGCATGGTTGGCAGAGACAGCACGCCCATGGTCACGACGGTGGCACCAACGATACCGGTGCTTGCCGCAAGCAACATTCCAACCAGGATCACGGAAATACCAAGCCCGCCCCGCATTCTGCCAAATAGCAGCGCCATGCCTTCAAGTAGTGATTCAGCAATCTTGGACTTTTCCAGCATCATGCCCATGAAGACGAACATGGGGACGGCAAAAAGATTGGTGTTGATCATAATGCCGTAAAGCCGGTTAGGCACGGCGCTCAAAAAGGCTGAATCAAAAGTGCCAGTGACCATACCTATAGCTGCAAAGGCGAGCGAGGTGCCCGCAAGGGAAAAGGCTACTGGATAGCCGCACATCAAAACCAGGCAGATGGCAATAAAGAGCAGAAGTGGAATCATTTCCATCATAGTGCTCCGCCACTGAGATCGCTTTGCTGGTCTGGATCTTCTTCGTCGGCAAAAAGATAAAGTGCGTTGCGGATAATTTCTGCTAATCCTTGAAGAATAACTAGGAAGGCCATTGCTACAATCAGGGTTTTGAGCAGATATACAAAAGGGATTCCGCCGGCTTCAGGAGAGGTTTCCTTGATACGCCAGGCGGCCGTCACGTAATCCCAGCTTACCCAGAGGATAAAGCCCGCAACCGGGACCAACAAAAACAGACCACCAAGCATATTGGCCCAGGCTCTATAACGCACGCTAGCCGGGCCATAAAAAATATCTACGCGTACATGCCCGTCATGTTTAAGTGTGTAACCCGAGGTAAGCAAAAATAAAAGAGCGTTCAGGTAGATAACAGATTCCTGAACCGCGATGGAGCCAAGATTGAATACGTAGCGTGTGATGACAATGTAAAACGTCACCAGCACCATAAGGATAGCGCACCAAGAAGTGGATTTACCTACGGTTTCTGTAAGACCGTCTGCGTAGCGGACGAATGTCTTGAAGAGTTTCAGCACAGTTACTGAGTGTTATAGCTTTCAAGTCTGAAAGTAAGCGTAGCGAAATCCGTCAGGTTTAAAACAACATCCGTCACAACCTGGCCACCCACAAGAATTGTGGGTACTGTAAATTTGCCAGAGTCTAAATCCATAATGCCTCTATCCTGACCAACATCGTTGACCGTAATAATAGTGCTAGTGTTGACGCTAAATGAAAGACCAGCCAAATCTTCTCTCCTAAACATTGTGACGCGATAAAGTTCACTATTAACTTTTACATCCAGCTTGAAGCTTTGAGTGAGGGAAGAATATTGAGCAGTGGTCTCTGGCGTTGTTCCATTGTCGTTATCTGTGGCGCCACTATCCGCCATTTCATTAGCAATGACGTCAGTGATATAAATTCTCTGAACTAAGACGATATCATCCGCATCGACACCATCATCGTCTTCATCAACCAAAGGGAGCTCGCCAAATGGGCTCCCGAGCGTTGACTGCTGGTCTGAAATTGGCAGATTGGCAATTGAATCAATTACATCCATCCCCGAAACTATTTCGCCGAAAACTGTAAAACCACCATCAACATTATCTAGCTGAGAATTGTTAGCTAGGTTTACATACCATTCACTGGTTGCACTATTTTCAATGCCGCCAAGTCTCGCCATAGCTACTGTGCCTCGCAGATTTGAACGATTGAATTCATTCTGGATAGCATCGTCTCTCTCGATAGATGCGCCAAGCGGGTTAGCGCGGTATCCGCCGCCCTGGATAACAAACCCGGGAACCGAGCGATGTATGAAGGTGTCGTCATAGCGGCCGCTGTTTACATAGGTTAGAAAATTCTGGACTGTAATAGGAGTCACATCAGTCAGCATCTGCATACAGAATTCACCGACATTGGTATCGACACAGACGGCATCTTTATAGAGAACCTCGCCTTCGCCAGGTGTAGGTGTTTCCCCGCCGTTATCACCACCGTCCTCGCCACCATTTCCACCAGAGCCTCCAAATTCAGCAAGATATTCCTCAGCGGTTCCATCATAAATGTACGCATCTAGAATATTCACCCTGACCGAATTAATGGCCGGCACCTCAGGTCCGATTACCGGAACTTGCTCAAGCCCTTCGGCGCCAAGAGAAATAGCAGGTAAAGTAGCTATGGCATCCACGATATCCAGGCCATCTCCCAAGATTCTGGCAAACACTGTTGTGCCCCCCGCGTCATCAAACTGAGGGTTATCGGTGAGGTTGATAATGAACTGACTGGTAATCACGTCAGGATTTGCCAAATCGTCGGGCACCATTGCCAATGTTCCGCGAGTGTTTGCTACACTAGTTTCAGGAGTTACCGAGGGTCGGCGAAAAATTTCGACCAGAGAACTTAGATCTCCGCCACCCAGGTCAGCGAATCGGCCGCCCTGAATGTATGCAGGGCCCTCTGTCGATAAGAGATGGAAAAAGGAATTACGGTAACTACCCTGGTTTAAATATCCTAGGAAATTCTGAGATGTCCCGGGTGCCTCAGTTTCTAACAGTTCAACACAGAAACTGCCGATATTGGTATCAAAACAGGTAACGGTCTGGGCTGTAACCCTTATTGAAAAAGTCAAGAATATCAATGGGATAGCTGCTAAAAGAAAAGTAATGTAGGCAGGCTTTTTCATATTTGTAAAAAGGACGAATTGAACAGATTTATGGCAAAAAACGAGGGCGCAGAATAGCATAAATCAGCTACGTAGGTATGCACAGTCAGCATGTGTTCTTGAGCTTGGCCATAAATTATTAGCTCTATAAAAAATGATAGCTTCAAGCTGGTTTATCGGGCCGGTTTTTATTATGTCTAGTCTAGGTAAATGAGTCTGTAGCTCATCCAGACCAAGATGAGAGAGACAATAACAACTGCCAGGGCCAGCAAACTGTAAAAAACCAGCAGAATGCGCGAGCCAAGCCTAGTGATGAAGTCATCTTGGGGTAAGGCAGGGGTAGGAATACGCTGGAAAAGCTGTATGAAAGTGAAAAACATCATGCTCCAGAGAATGAGGACTAGCGAGGGTTCGAGCCAGTGCCCATAACGATCGCCTTCCATAAATAGGCTAGCAACAAAGCCGCCAAGACCAGCCAATCCAAAGAGGATTGCGATTGAGCGACACCATCGGATCCTCAAAGCGATCTGGTGCAGGATTAGCAACAACTTGTTCAAATTAAGGCACAGGAGATAAAAATATAAATTAAGAGTGCAGGTTTTTTTTGGCTAAGGCAATGCCGAAGGTCAAGCTACTTTCTGATGTGTAAGATCATGAGATCACTGCGCACGCCTTGAGTTATGCTTAATGGGGTGGAGCCAAACAGCCATTTAAGCCCATGTAGAGGATGATCAAATACCGGGAAAGAATCTAAGCTAGAAAAGCGTTTTTATAATTTAATATGCCTCTATCTCTGCCCAGGAATTCGTAGAATCAGATTAAAGGCGTCAGCCACCTGACTACTTGATATAAGACAAGCAAGGTGAAAGGCGCCATGTAGCCTGATACTATGGCGCGTTTTTGGAGCACTCATGCCGAACGAATCCGAACAAAAAAAGGACGAAACCCGCTGGATTCAACTAGTTGCTGGCACTGACAGCCAGGGCGCACCCGTACTGGAAAAGCTGGAAGTGAAACTGACGGAGGTTGGCGCCTTTGAGATGTTGCGCTCACCGCTCTTTGTGCGAGACCTGGCGGCAGGCGATATTTTTTCCTGCGCCCCCGACAACCCCGCGGATTATCAGATAATGAAGCGAAGCGGCAACCTGGCGATACGTTTTTTTCGCAAGGACAATGTAGCACCCTTGGAGGAATACCTTACCCCTGAGGTGGAAAAACTGGGCGGCTCCCTAGACTGCGAAACTGAGCGTGCTCTGGCTTACAGCCTGCATGTTAATATTGGCTTCGCTGAAATAGAGCGTCTTTTGGACGGCGCTATGGCCAGGTTCAAGGACTCGGTCTGGTACTACGGTAATATTTACGACCGGCAGGATGGCGTAACCCCGCTGCACTGGTGGAATGAATTTCTCAATACGGTATGACACAACTTCATTGAAACAAACATCGCGTTAAGGACGTTTAATCATAATGCTTATTGTACTCTCGCCAGCTAAGACGCTGGACCTGGAAAGCAATTACAATACACCCTTGGTTACCCAGCCCGAGTTTCTTAGTGATGCTCGTAAACTGGTTAAAAAGATGCGCTCTTATTCTTCGGATGACCTGAAGAAGCTCATGAATACCAGCGATGCCATTAGCGAGCTGAATACAGAGCGCTATAAAAATTGGAAAACTCCTTTTAGTGAAGACAACGCACGTCCTTCAATATTCACCTTCATGGGAGATGTTTATACGGGGCTTGAGGCAGAAAAATTTAGTAAGGCCGATATTGAGTACGCTCAGGATCATCTTCGCATTCTGTCTGGTCTTTATGGCGCACTCAAGCCCCTTGACCTGATGCAGGCGTATCGTCTTGAAATGGGCACGGCCCTGGAGAATGAAAGGGGGAAAAACCTCTACGAATTCTGGGGTGATAGGATCACTAAATCGATAAACCGCGATTTGAAAGCGACCGGGGAAGAGGTTCTAGTTAACCTGGCATCAAATGAATATTTTAATGTGCTGGATAAAAAAGGCCTGCAGGCAAAGGTTGTGCAGCCCGTCTTCAAGGACTTTAGTGGCGGTAAATATCGCGTTATTAGCTTCTTTGCTAAGAGGGCCAGGGGGCAGATGGCAGCCTGGATTATTAGGAACCGTGCAGAGGATGTGAACGAACTTAAAAATTACAGGCTCAATGGCTACAAGTTCAATAAAACAGAGTCAACCGAAGAAAAACCGGTATTCCTGCGCAAACTTAAATAAGTCTTAAACACCGAAGTTGCGATTAGTGCGAAGCTTGGTCTTTTGGTAGATCAAGTGATGCCTGTAAAAAACCAGTTGTTGATCTGGCGAAAAAACCTAGTCCCCGGTCAGCTTCTTTTACTCTTCATTTGTATTTTTAAAAGGCAGATAGTTTAAGGCTTCCTTCTGGTAGCGCCGGATATATTTTTCCTCATCGGCCAGGAAGCGGCTGATGGCATGTTCAAAATCTGAGTTGCCAATCCAGTGATTGGACCAAGTCAGGACGGGTTCAAAGCCGCGCTGAATTTTATGCTCACCCTGCGCCCCGGAATCAAAACGCTTAAGCCCTTTTTCGATACAGTAATCAATGCCTTGGTAGTAGCAGGTTTCGAAGTGCAGGAATTGGTATTCCTCGGTACAGCCCCAGTAACGGCCGTAAAGCGTGTCTTCACCGACGAAACTTAGTGCTCCAGCAATATAGGAGTCGTCTTTCTTTGCCAGTACTAGCAGCAGGCTATCCGGCATGATATCGCCGGCACTTATAAAAAATTCCTCTGTCAGGTAAGGGGAGCGTCCTCGCACGAGGTACGTGTTCTGGTAAAAAATATAAAACTGCTTCCACTGTTCGTTGGTGATTTCGTGTCCCGAGATTTTTTCGAATTTGATTCCGGCATCGAGTATTTTTTGTCTTTCCTTGCGTATATTTTTCCTTTTCCTTGAGGCAAAGCGTTCTAGGAAACAGTCGAAATTCTGATATTCATTGTTAAACCACTGATACTGACATCCAATCCTGTCCTGAATGCCGAGCTTATTAAAGGCTTCACATTCATGGCGCTCAGGAAATAGGATATGCCAGCTTGAAGCATTGAGCTTTTTAGCCTGCCGCCGGATATAGACACTGAGCAGTCGATAGATTTCATCCGCATCTTGACCAGGAGCAATACAAACTCGCGGTCCAGGGCAAGGCGTGAAAGGGACGGCGGTCACAAGCTTTGGGTAGTACTCCATGCCGTGACGGTGGTAAGCGTCTGCCCAGGACCAGTCAAAAACGTATTCGCCACGTGAGTTGTCTTTCAAAAAAAGCGGCATAATGGCGACTGGCTTGCTGCTGCCTTCAGGCCCTTCTTCAATTACAGCATGGTAAGGCTGCCAGCCAGTAATGGCCTTTGTGCAATTGCTTTTTTCCAGGGCAAGGAAAAAGCCATGCCGCATAAAAGGGTAGTTTCTCCCGGCAAGGGCATCCCAGGCCTCAGCATCAATTTCAGTTATGCTGGTTAGAAAACGTAGGTGGTAAGTCGCTTCGCTCACAGGATACCAAGATGTTGCTTTGGAGGCTGTTATTGTAGACATGAAATTCTATCTACTTCCAGATACGCGGGGCACCCTGATCTAGATTGCTCAGTTTATCTATAAAAGTGTTTACTCGAATCTCAGGCTGCATTAATTTACAGACGTTGTGTAAACCTAGGGAAAGTTAATGTCTCAAGTCTTTTCTGCCGTTGAAAAAGTGTCTGTGCACGGTGGTCACAGCGGACAGTTTTGTCATCATGCCAGCGACAGCCTGGAAGAAGTTATTCGCGCCTACGTTGCTGAAGGGTTCTCGTGGGTCGGCATTACAGAACATATGGCGCCACTTTCCAATGCGCTGCGCTATCCTGACGAAGTTGAGGATGACCTGGGTGCCGACTACCTTCTTGACAGGTTTCGTACCTATTTCAGTGAATGCCGCAGTCTAAAGCAAAAGTATGCGGGCAAAATCGAAATCTATACAGCTTTTGAAACGGAAACCTATGAAGGGTCATCTGCCTACGTGCACAAGCTGGTGGAAGAACTGAAACCTGATTACCTGGTAGGCTCTGTGCATCATGTGAACGGCTTCTGTATCGATTATGACCAGGCTAATTTCGATGCGGCTGTCAAAGCTTCAGGCAGCCTGGAACAACTTTACCGGGATTATTTTGACGCCCAGTTTGAAATGCTCCAAGAGCTTGAACCTTCAGTAGTCGGGCATTTTGATCTTATCCGAAAATTTGACCCCGATTATCTCAATACGCTCGGAAAGGCCGGGGTCTGGGAACGGGTAGAGCGCAACCTGGATTTTGTTTCAGAATGCGGCCTTATACTAGATTTCAACCTGCGTGGTTTTGACAAGGCCACAGAGCAGTATCCCTCTATGCCCGTCCTGGAAGCAGCGCTCGAGCTTGATATTGATGTTGTGCCAGGTGACGATTCTCACGGCGTGAATTCGGTGGGCCGAAATTATGAGAGAGGTATTGAGATTCTGAGTGATCTTGGCGCTAATCTAAATTGGACCAGGCCTGCACTGATTCTCTACAACTGAAAAACCAGGGGGAGACACTAATGCCAAAATACAGGGGAAGCTGTCACTGCGGCGCCGTCAAATTTTCATTTTCAATGGCAGAGGAAATCACCTCGGGGCTGAACTGCAACTGCTCCTACTGTGAACGTCGCGCCGCTATCATGCTCAATCCGCCTCTAGCCGATGCCGAGCTGGAAAGAACCATAGAACGTAATGCCTTATCCAGCTACCAGTTCGGTAACAAGGTGGCGAAACATTATTTCTGCAATCAGTGCGGTAATTACACTTTCCATGAGACTATGCGCAAGCCAGGGTACTTTCGTGTCAATCTTGGTTGTGTAGATGGAGTCGAGTCTTTTGAGCTGGATAGGGAAGTCTTTAATGGGAAGGAGCTTCTGTAAGAGATAAGAGACAAGAGACAAGATTCAAGGAATAATCCGTTAACCAGAAAGTTCTAGATAGAAATTACAGAGAATATTTTGTAAGTTATTTAAAGTTTGGCAGACAAATTTCTAATAACATCCTGGTTTGCCTTTTGCCTCTCACGGAATAAATAAATCTACTGCCGTAAAAAAGAAAATCACCATCCCGACCTTGTGATTATTGAGGAATGCGCGGAAGCAGTCCTTAGGGAGGCGCCTCCAGACCAGAAACTGTTGGTAGCAAAACAGGCAGGCCGCTATGAATAGGCCAAATTGGTACCACCCCCCCAAACCGAATGGTTCAGCAGCAAGCGACATGGACACAATGAAAAACATCTGCAGCATGCCGATTACAAAAATATCGGCCTCGGCAAAAAGTATGGCCGTAGATTTAAGGCCAATCTTCAAATCATCTTTTCTGTCCACCATGGCGTATTGCGTGTCATAAACCACGGTCCAGATGAAGTTGGCCGTATAGAGCAGCCACGCGTAAACCGGAAGCTCGTTAGTTTGCGCGGTAAATGCCATTATCCCGCCCCAGGAAAAAGCCGCACCTAAAAAAAGCTGGGCCAGGTGAGTGAAGCGCTTGGTGAACGGGTAGAGCAGTGCCAGCCCCAGCCCCCCAAAAGACATGTACACTGTCAACCGGTTGGTTAATAGCACGAGGCAAAAGGCAAGCAGGCATAGCAGGGCGCAAAGTATTAGCGCCTCTTTGCCAGTTATTCGTCCTATTGCCAAAGGCCTATTCTTGGTGCGCTCGACATGCCCATCAAAATCACGATCTGCATAATCATTGATGCAGCAACCTGCCGCACGCATGAGCACGGTACCCAGGGTAAAAATTATCAGCAGCTTGAGGTCAGGGATGCCTTCGGCTGCAATCCATAGACACCAGAGGGTGGGCCAGAGCAGCAGAAAAATGCCGATAGGGCGGTCCATCCGGGTGAGCTGCCAGTAGTAGGGCAGGTGGGTATAGGTTTCCGGAAAGCGCTTCTCGAATCCCTGCCTGCCGCTTTCCCAGAGCTCATTGAGAAAGGCGCGACTGCGAGCAAGGTATTGTGTATCGGCCATGAAATTCAAACACGGTTAATGAGGTGAATTATTATAGACCTACAGGTCATAGCATTGAATAAGGGACGATCCATTGTTCTAATGACAACAAAAAAAGGGCTTACCATGAAACTGAAACTACATTGGCAGATCTTGACCGCCATCGTCTTGGCGGCGATCGCCGGCGCTCTCACTGGCACAGACTCTGCAATTCTGGGGGTCACTTTTCTTCAGGTCTACGATTTCATCGGCACCCTTTTTATGAACGCGCTGCGCATGATCATTGTGCCGCTGATCATGTCATCCATTATTGTGGGCATCTCAACTTTGGGGGGCGGCAATGACCTTGGCCGCCTTGGCGGCAAGACAATTATCTATTACGCCTTTTCAAGTACCGCCGCAATACTGGTGGGCCTGTTTTTTGTCAATCTGTTTGCGCCCGGTATTTCCAACGGGCAACCGGTAGGCGAAGCGCTTAACCTAACGCTGGACAGTGCCGAGGCGACCTCTGCAGTGGCAAGCGTGGAAGGGCGTGGGGGAGGCGATATAGTTCAGATCTTCCTGCGCATGGTTCCAACCAATATTGTTCAGTCAGCAGCCGAAGGACAGATACTTGGGCTGATTTTTTTCAGCCTAGTCTTTGGATTTTTCATGTCGAAAATTCCTTCCAGACAAAGCGAGGCGCTTGGCAACCTATGGGGTGGGGTATTTGAAACCATGATGCGCATCACCATGTGGGTAATGAAGTTTGCTCCTTATGGTGTTTTTGGCCTAGTAGCTGAAACTGTCGCTTCTACCGGCTTTACCGCGTTCAGGCCGCTTTTGTTGTTCTTCTTTACTGTTCTGCTGGCACTTGCCGCCCATATGTTCATTGTGCTGCCGTTGGTATTGAAATACGGTGCTGGTGTAAACCCCACTAGTCATTATCGGGCAATGGCGCCAGCCATGTTGATGGCCTTTTCCTCGGCGTCATCCTCGGGAACCCTGCCGCTGACAATGGAATGCGTTGAGAAAAATGCTGGCGTTTCCAATCGCACTACCAGTTTTGTGCTGCCGCTTGGCGCCACCATCAACATGGACGGCACAGCATTGTATGAGTGTGTGGCCGCGATCTTTCTTGCCCAGGCCTATGGGCTGGAAATGACCTTTGCCACCCAGTTCACCGTCGTGCTGATTGCGCTATTAACGTCGATTGGGGTTGCCGGAATACCGGCGGCGAGTTTGGTCGCCATTACCGTGATTCTTACGGCAATCGGGCTGCCTGTTGAGGCCATCGGGTTGCTGCTGGTAACTGACCGGATACTGGATATGTGCCGCACCTCGGTGAACATCTTCAGTGACTCATGTGGAGCTGTCATTATCGGGCGCAGTGAAGGCGAAACGTCGATCCTTGCCGATAAAAATGTCTCAGACCTTGCTTAGCCACCGCCCTAGCCCTTTAATCAGTTGTGACGGTAGACAGCCCGCTCGTGAGAAAAAGCCTTGAAGCCAAAATGCCCGTGATAGCTCCCCATGCCGCTACCATTCACGCCTCCAAACGGTAGGTTGTTTTCCAGGTAATGGGAGAAGACGCCATTCACGGTGACACCTCCTGACGAGGTGCGCTTCAATACCCTGTCTATGTTGTCCTGGTCGGGGGAATATACGTACAGGGCCAGTGGCTTGTCGCGCCTCTCGATATATTCGATGGCTTCGTCAAGGTCATCGTAGGTTATGACAGGAAGAACCGGGCCAAAGATTTCTTCCTGCAGAATCGCCATGTCCGGAGTCACATCGGTAAGCATTGTCGGGTGTACAGTGAGGTCGCCTTCCTCGAGTTCGCCGCCAACGGCCACGCAGGCGCCCTTAGCTATCGCATCCTCGAAAAGCCCTTTAACGCGGGCAAAATTTTGCGGATTGACGATCTGGGCGATATTTTCCTTCTTGATATTGCCGTCTTCGTCATAAAGGTTTTCCTTTACCTTTTCCCGGAAGGTATTCACTAGGGTCTCTTTCTGGCTTTCCTTAACGAATACATAGTCGGGGCAGATACACGCCTGCCCGCCGTTGAACTGCTTGGCGCCGGCAAGGTCGCCGGCGATTTTTTCAACATCAGCGCCATCATCAATAATGACCGGCGATTTTCCGCCCAGCTCGAGCGTGACACTAGCCAAGTTTTTGGCGGCGGCGGCCATCACCAACTTGCCGACCCGCGTGCTGCCAGTGAAGAAAATATGGTTAAACGGTAGCTCAAGCAATGCGGTGGCGACATCCACCTCGCCCTCGAACAGGGCAACTTCCTTCTCGTCAAACACCTCGCTGATGATTTTCCCGGCTACGCTTGCCGTTGCAGGGCACAGGTCAGTGAGCTTGACCATGCAGCAGTTGCCTGCAGCAACGGCTGCAGCGAGGGGGCCGAATACCAACCCTAGCGGAAAATTCCAGGGGCCGAGGATGAGGCAAACGCCACGCGCCTCATAGAGAATCTGCGCGCTGTCATCAGGGTCCAGTGATGATGGAACATCCAACGGCCGCATCCATTCGTCGAGGTTATTGATATTGCGGTCGATATTGGCCACCACGTTTGCCACCTCAGTTATACCAACCTCCATTACTGGCTTGCGGGTATCTTTTTTTACAGCCTCGATAATCTCATCGCCATGCGCCTTCACTGCATCTCGCAGCTGGGAAAGGAGAGTTTTGCGCTCATCGGCAGAGGATGCCTTCATGTTCCACTGGTGCTGCTGCTGAAGATCAAAAATACGTTTCATGTCGGAGAGTGAGCTGGACATTGGAATTCCTCTTTACATTTAACTAAGGGACGAGACTATGCAAGGAAACAGCAGCAGACGCAAGTGAGTATAAGGCCCAGGGGGTGGCCGCAGCCGCCGTTCCTACTGAAGAAATAGTAGGTCGTGAAGACTAGACTAGACATGGCCATACTGTTCAGACCCTGCCAGCCAGCGCTTGATCAACGGCTCAATAAACTCAGGATTATCGGTTTTGATTTTTTTTGCCCAGAGTTTAACCAGGGGTTGCAGATGGGCGTCTCTTAGAAGATCTGCCAGTTTGAATTCTATGAGTCCAGTCTGGCGCGTACCCAGCACCTCACCCGGCCCACGAATTTCCAGGTCTTTCTCAGCGATAAAGAAACCGTCATTACTCTGGCGCATGATGGACAGCCTTTCTTTCGCCACGTCACTCAAGGGGGATTTATAGAGCAGCACGCAGTGACTGGCTTCGCTACCGCGACCGACTCGACCCCTTAATTGGTGCAGCTGGGCCAGACCCAGCCGCTCCGGATTTTCAATGACCATCAAGCTGGAGTTGGGTACGTCTACACCGACTTCAATCACGGTTGTAGCAACAAGTAATTGCGTATCTCCGTTCTTGAAGGTTTGCATTACCTCTGCTTTTTCCTTTGGCTTCATACGTCCGTGTATGAGGCTGATGTTGATGCCGGCCAGCAGGGCCTGCAGTTCCGTATAGGTGGCTTCGGCCGCCTGGCATTGCAGGACCTCGGACTCCTCAATGAGTGTGCACACCCAGTAGGCCTGCTTGCCCTCGCTGCAGGCTGCACGTATACGTTCAATAATTTCGCTTCGGCGTGAGTCTGCGGCAAGGATGGTATTCACCGGGGTACGTCCGGGTGGTAGTTCGTCAATGATGGAGCAGTCGAGATCGGCATAAGCGCTCATGGTCAATGTTCTGGGAATTGGCGTCGCCGTCATAATGAGCTGGTGAGGATATTTTGAATCGTTGTTTCCCTTTTCTCTGAGGGCCAGACGTTGATGAACCCCGAAGCGATGCTGTTCATCCACGACCACAAGTCCAAGCTGATGGAATGACACTTCATCTTGAAACAGGGCGTGGGTGCCAATGACTATTTGCGCCTGGCCGCTTGCCATTTCCATCAGCACCTTGCTGCGCTGTTTACCTTTTATTTTTCCGCTCAGGAATACGGTGGAAATGCCGAATGGCTGAAGGAGCTGATCCATGTTGAGGTAATGCTGTTCGGCAAGAATTTCAGTCGGCGCCATGATGGCTGCCTGGTAGCCTTTTTCAACAACTTGCAGGGCCGCCATCAGCGCCACGAGCGTTTTACCTGAGCCAACGTCTCCCTGGACAAGGCGAAGCATGGGAGTTGGTTTTTCCATGTCCCTACTGATTTCTGCTGAAACGCGTTTCTGAGCAAGGGTAAGCGCAAAGGGTAAAGAAGCCAGAAGCCTGCCGGGCAGCGCTCCGGTTGAGAGGAATGGCGTTGCGGCATGCTGGTCAGCCTGCTCCCGCAGCCGACGCAGGCATAAGTAATTGGCAAGCAGTTCTTCAAAGGCCAGGCGTGTCTGTGCTGGATGAGTACCTTCTTCCAGCTCCCTGAGCGAGGCGTCTAGGGGTGGGCGATGCAGGTAAACCAGCGCATCTTCTAGGGAAATAAATTTCAATTCGCGGCTCAATGCCTCCGGAAGGAGGTCTGGCAAGGCGTCCGATTTACAGAGCATGCTCAGCGCCTGTTCTGTTAGCGAGCGGAGCCGAGCTTGGTGTAGTCCTTTGGTCGCGGGATATAACGGAGTCAGCCGATCAGCAAGCGCCTTGTCGCTGCCGGACAGCACCTCATATTCCGGATGGTAAAGTTCGACACCGCTTTTACCCCAGCGTCCCTCTCCAAAGCAGCGTATACGCGCGCCGTCCTTCAAGTTGTTTTTCTGCGCGGCACTGAAGTTATAGAAACGCAGGCTTGTTATGCCGGTGCCATCCTGAATCTTTACCAACAGGCTGCGCCGGCGGCTAAAAATGATAGCACTGCCCATGATCTCGCCCTCGATCACGGCCTCCATGCCATGCTTAAGCGAGCCAATGGGGGTAATACGAGTGCGGTCCTGGTAACGAAAGGGCAGATGAAATAGCAGGTCAAGGACGCTGTGAATATTAATGCCGGCAAGTTTTTCAGCCAGCTTGGGACCAACGCCTTTCAACTGGGTGACGGGAAGAGTGCTTAGATCCAAAGAGGGGGTAGCTGTGATGGAACTCATGAAGACATTCTAGCTATCGCTAGAACAGAGGCAAGAGACAAGAGGAGAGGGATAACTATTCAGACTTAAAGCTTTAATCAGCTTGTGGAGTATTTTGGATATTTCTACAAATTCCTTTATTCATCGCTGACCATCAGTTTTTTGGAATGTCCGATCTTCATACCTACTATAGATCTGTGATCTCAATTCTCCTGCTGACCCCATCGCATAGTTCGGCAAATTAGCGAGCTCTTTTTAAAATAGTACTCGTAACCCTCAGCAATATTTGAAAAGATGGGAAAGCTCTGCACGTGCTATTTGCCGTTTTAATTCGAAATCTCGAGTTTCTTTGAAGGTCCTTTATATTTCAACGCTATGCGCGGCTAACTTTTTTCCAAGCAATGAGTTCTTCAAAACGAATCATGAAATAGAATCCGGTAATTGACTGAATTCCATATAGGTCAATTTCTCATAATTGCTTGACACACAACATTGTAGATCAAATATTTCTTGCCTCTAGTCCTTCAGAACCTCTTCGATGATATAGCCTGCCACATCATGCAGCTGTTCAGTGGTGTAAGCAAAACCAAAAGCCGGCATGGTGTTTCGGCCATAGTTGGCAATAGTCATGATGTCTGTTGGTGCATAGGTTTTACCGATTAGCTCCACGCCGGCCTCTCCACCTTCACCATTGGGTCCATGACAGGCTGAGCAAAGAGAATTAAAAATTGACCGCCCCGAGGCTAGGTCAGGTGCTCGATCCTGTGGGGGAGAAACAAGTTCAAGATCCATCGGTGTCGCGGCGGCGCCAATTCCGCCTGTGGTCGATACGGGTTCCTGTTCCTGCTCTATTTCGCCTTCAAGGGAAAAGAGCCAGACGCTGTCCCCGTGCCTTCCGGCTGAGTAAATAGTGCCGGCAGAAATGACGGACACGTACTGTACGCCTTCATGCATGAAGGTCGCAGCGCTGCCGTTTACGCCCGCATCGGTCTGGTATTCCCAAAGTATTTCACCATTGTCTTTGTCCATGGCGGTAAAGCGGCCATCATTGCGGCCATGGAAAACCAGGCCGCCGGCGGTAACCATAGAGCCTGAAGAACACCCTCCGGCCCATTGCTGGCGCCAGGCGATAGTATTGGTAGTTATATCTATGGCGGCATAAATCCCTCTGGACGGTAGACTGGGTAGCCTGAACCCGCCGCCAAGCCAAGTGGCGTCATGTGTGGGCTCAGAGTTTTCTACCTCCTGGGCCGCACCACCAATGCGGTCATTGGCGCAGATATAGATCCAGCCGTTTTCCCGGTCGTAGGCTTTTGGCGGCCAGTTAACGCCAGCCAAAGGCTTGTAAAGCACTGGGTCTGTATCGAACGGAGTGAAAGTCCTACCCTGGTTGACCAGTGTCCAACCCTCGGGGGCGATATCGATAAAATGGGGAATGAAATCGTCTCCCACCGGGATAGGCTGGGTCGGAGAGGTTTTCTGGCGTTCGTTCTGAGGGACTGCCGTCTCGATAATTCCTACCAGCGGCTGGCCGGTGATACGGTCCAGGATATAGAGATAGCCTGACTTGCTTGCCTCCGCCAGCCCCCTGCGCATGACACCGTCTTTCTCTACGTCAAAGAGGACGACGGGACTTGGCGAATCGTAATCCCAGATATCATGATGCACCTGCTGGAAGTGCCAGCGGTAATCTCCGGTCGAGGCATCAAGCGCCACGATGGACACGGTGAAGAGGTTGTCACCTTCGCGCTCATTGCCGTTCAGATCAGGTCCGGCATTGCCGGTAGAGAAATAAATCATGTCCAGCTCTGGATCGACTGCGGGGGTCTGCCAGATGGGCGCACCGCCATAACGCCAGGCTTCATTGTCCTGCGGCCAGGTTTCATGACCAAAATCGCCAGGGCCAGGAATGGTATAGAAGGTCCAGAGCAGGGTCCCGTCTGTGGCGTCATAGGCCTTGATTCGGCCGCGGATGGCGCGTTCCCCGCCGGCAAAACCAGTGATCACCATACCGTTGTAGTAAAGGGGAGCAGAGGTTATAGAGAAGCCCATCAGCGGGTCCTCGGCCTGAACCTCCCAGTTTACCTCGCCGGTTTCCTGGTCAAGGGCAACCAGCTTCGCATCCAGCTGGCCGACAAAAATCTGGCCGTCACCCATGCCCAGGCCACGGCTAACCCAGCCGCAGCAAACGTTCACACGGCCTGGGTCAAGATTGGCCTGGTAGGTCCATAGAAATTCACCACTTTCTATATCTATGGCAAAGACATCATTTTCACCAGTACCAACGAAAAGCGTTCCATCATAAAAGAGTGGTTCGCCCTGACCGGAGTGATTGGGCCCGCTACCTGAACCGTTCAGGTGAACCCGCCACTCGGCCTTCATCCCGGCGACATTTTCCTTGTTTATCTGCGTTAACGGTGAGTAGCGCTGGTTGCCCAGGTTTCCGCCATTGGACACCCAGTTGAGGCTTGGCGGAGCTGCCAGAACATCACTAGAAAAAGCCGGGGAGGGAGCCGGCAGTGCCGCTGCCTTCTGAAGGCAATATATTGCCGTGATAACCAATAGAAAATACGTGACTGCGTTGCGTGACTTGACCACGGTGAACTCCCTCTAAATTCAAATTGGGCAGGCCATATTACAAGTCATTTTGAGCGCAGTACAGGCAGTTAATATGCGTTTACAAATGTGACAACTTTGCCCTATCTTATGGAGTAGGCGGCTAGTCAAAAGCATGTACCGACCCGGTATAAGACCTTGATTAAAACAAGTGGCTGATAATATGTAGAAAATTCAGTCGACGAAAACGATTTTATTTATGCCGGCTAATGCTTCACGCGGGTAACCCGTGTTACCGGCTTGAGCATCCTTACTTTTTTCAATACTTTTGCCAGGTGTACACGATTACGGACGGTCATGGTCAGGGTGACAATGCTGAACTGCGCATCCCGGTCGGAGGTGTCAATCTTCTCTATATTGGCTTCAGCCCCCGAGATGACATTGGCAAGAGTCGCGATTATGCCGCGCTGGTGCTCCAGCTCTACTCTAAGCTCTACAGCAAATTCCCCGCCGACAGTTGGATCCCAGCGCAGATTTACATATTTCTTCGGGTCGTTGCGAATTTCAGCAACATTGTTGCAGGTCTCGCGGTGAACGATCATTCCCCTACCGGCACTGATATATCCCACGATGGTGTCACCGGGTATCGGGTGACAGCACTTGGCAAACGTCATCAGCATGCCTTCAGCGCCGCGGATTGCCATCGAGCTTTCATCCGCGTTGTCATCCATCTCCTCTCTGCCTTCACTAGGAATGAGGCGGCGGGCAACGATATAAGCCATGCGGTTGCCCAAGCCGATATCTTCAAGCAGATCATCCAGCACATCAAAATCAGTTTGCTCCAGTAGCCCGCCAATTTTTTCTTTGGGAATATTCGACAGGTGGTAGCCAAAACTGGAAAGCGTCTTGTTTAGCAAGCGGCGGCCAAGAGCGATGGCTTCAGAGCGGCGCTGATTCTTCAGGTAGTGCCGGATATTACTGCGCGCCTTGCCGGTGACTGCAAAGCCCAGCCAGGCTGGGTTGGGCTGGTTGCCCGATGCGATAATTTCCACGGTTTGCCCGCTCTGCAGGGTTTGGCTTAAAGGGGCCAGGCGCCGGTTGATACGGCAGGCCACACACGAGTTGCCTACATCTGTGTGCACGGCATAGGCAAAATCGACCGGGGTTGAGCCGGCTGGTAATTCCAGGATCGCCCCCTTGGGAGTAAAGACATAGATCTCATCGGGGAAGAGGTCAGTCTTAACGTGTTCGATGAATTCCAGCGAGTTGCCAGCATGCTCCTGCATTTCCAGCAGATCCTGAACCCATTGACGCGCGCGGATATGACTCTGGTTGGGAGCATCATCAGAGGACTTGTACAACCAGTGCGCAGCGATGCCGTTACTGGCCATCTTGTCCATCTCTTCTGTACGAATCTGGATTTCGATAGGCACTCCGTGCATGCCAAAGAGGGTGGTATGCAGTGATTGGTAGCCGTTTACCTTTGGAATGGCTATGTAGTCCTTGAATTTGCCTGGTACTGGCTTGTAAAGGCTGTGAACGGCGCCAAGAATCCGGTAACAGGTATCGACATCATCAGTAATGATGCGAAAGGCAAAAACGTCCGTGATATCCCTGAAAGAAAGACGCTTCTCTCTCATCTTTTTATAAATGCTGTAGAGATGCTTTTCCCTCCCAAGTACACGGCCCGGCATATTCTCCCTTTTAAGACAGGCTTCGAGCGCTTCCTGTACCTGAGATACGAGCTCCTTGCGGTAGCCGCTGACATTTTTTACGGCGGCGTCTATGCGTTGGGCGCGCAACGGGTACAGTGCCTTGAAACCGCGTTCCTCAAATTCAAGGCGTATGTTATGCATGCCCAATCGATTGGCAATCGGCGCATAGATATCTAGCGTTTCCCTAGCAATGCGTTTCTGTTTCTCGGGGCTGAGGACATCCAGGGTGCGCATGTTATGCATGCGGTCTGCTAGCTTCACCAGGATGACACGAATATCTTTTGCCATCGCCAAAGCCATCTTCTGGAAGTTTTCTGCCTGGGCTTCAGCGCGGGTCGAAAACTTGATCTGGTTCAGCTTGCTCACGCCTTCCACCAGGTTGCCCACTGTTTCTCCAAACTGACATTCAATGGATTCCCGAGTGATGCCGGTGTCTTCGATGACATCGTGAAGCATAGCCGCGATGAGGCTTTGATGGTCCATGTGCATTTCTTGCAGGATCCGGGCTACGGCCAGCGGGTGAGTGACATATTCCTCACCGCTGCGTCGGAACTGTCCATCATGGGCCTGCTCAGCATAGAAATAGGCACGACGCACCAGGTCTACCTGGGCACTGCCCATGTATTCGGTGAGATCTTCTGCAAATGTTTCTATTGCCGTCATTGGTGTTGTCCTAAAGCAGATTAGCACTATACCAGCTGGCTTAAATAAAGGCAGTCTAGCTTTATATCAATGGCTTACGTGGAATTTTGGTAAGGTATTGAAAGAATGCCAGAAAAGGAAGTAGGAAAAGTAGAAATATAGGGAGAGAAAATAGCCGGCTGATTGAGCCGGCTATCGGACTTACTGATCTTCGTCAGGAGTGTCGATTTCAGGAGTGGCTCCCGTATCGGAATTAGCATCTTCTGACTCGGTAACCATGACCGCATCCATGGCTTCCTCAATGGAGATATCGTTCTTTGGTGCACCTTCAATTGCCTCGGCAGGATCCACGGTATGCTCTTCGGGAATTTTAGTCAAAATGGAGTCATCCACCAGACCCTCAGCAATTTCGCGCAGCGCGAGCACGGTGGGCTTATCGTTATCTTCCTCAACCATGGAATCTTTCCCACCGGTTTGCAGTTGGCGGGCACGTTTGCTGGCAATCATAACCAGGTCAAAGCGGTTTTCTACGTTAGCAAGACAGTCTTCTACGGTAATTCGAGCCATGGGATTCGTGATTCCTGAGTATTTTCAACAAGTTAGGACCGGCCTGCAATGCCCATTTTGACCGGAGTTCGGCATTATAAGGGAGGCAGCAGACCAGTGGCAAGGGACAAAAACTCAGCCATTAACCAGGTTTTCCAGCAGCTCACTGCAGTCTGGCTGATCATAGGGGATGCCGAGGCGGCTGCACTGAATAATGGTCTCTAGTTCCTGAAGTGCCTGGTCAAAATGCTCGTTGATAATGAAGTAATCTGCCAGGTCATGATGAGAGATTTCGCTGACGGCTTCAGCCATGCGCTTGTTGATGACCGCCTCATCATCCTGGCCCCGGTTGGTCAGGCGTTCACGAAGGGCCTTCAGGGAGGGGGGTAGGATAAATATACTGATGGCACCCTCCACCAGGGATTTAACCTGTTCTGCACCCTGCCAGTCGATTTCCAGGATCACATCCCAGCCACTTTCCAGCTGATCTTCAACCCAGTGCCGGGATGTGCCGTAAAAATTTCCGAAAACTTCTGCATACTCCAGGAAAGTGTCAGTGTCCTGCAGCGATTTGAAGTGTGCTTCACTGACAAAGTGGTAGTTGTTGCCGTCAACTTCAACGGGTCTCTTCGGCCGAGTGGTGTGAGATACAGAAACACAAAGCTTCGAACCTGATTCAGCTGCATTTTCAAGCAGCGCATTGACTAGGCTGGTTTTGCCTGCCCCCGATGGGGCTGAAACAAGAATGAGTCTGCCGCGAGCCATAAGTTGTTGTCTATGCCCTTACTCGATGTTCTGTATCTGCTCGCGCATCTGCTCGATTAGTACTTTTAATTCAACGGCATTAAGAGTGGTTTCAGTGACAACGGACTTTGAGCAGATCGTATTGGCTTCTCGGTTCAGTTCCTGCATTAGGAAGTCGAGCCGACGGCCAATAGGCTCATTGCGAGATAGGACATGTCTGATTTCTTTAACGTGGGCATCAAGGCGATCAATTTCCTCAAAAATATCGGCTTTCTGCATAATCAAAACCAGTTCTTGCTCCAGACGTTCAGTATCCACCTCGCTGGTCAGCTCGGCGACCTGCTCCTGCAGCCGCTGCTTCTGTCTTTCCAAAATATCAGGCAGGGCTTCGCGAATGTCGTTAACTATGTTGGTAATCGCTGTTAGACGTCCCTCAATTGTTTTTTCCAATTCTGCGCCTTCCCTGTCTCGGTGCTCCTTGAGCAGCTGAACGGTATTCCTGAAAAGAGATAGAGATGCTTCCTCTATTACTTTAGACTCCTGTTCCTGCTCCTGAATGATGCCGGGCCATTTCAGGATATCCAGTGAGCTTGGCATAGATGCTGAAGAGGCATTTGCTACTTTCTGGATGGTATGGTTGAGCTGTTCAAGAAGGGCTTCATTCACTTGAATTTTGCTGGCTTCTGAAAGGTCAGGCAAAAACTTGAGCTGTGCTTCAATTTTGCCGCGGCTCAGGCTGCTGCGCAGCACATCACGTAGGGCTGTTTCAACTGACCTGAACTGCTCGGGCAGTCGGAAGGCCGGTTCCAGGTAGCGGTGATTTACAGAGCGGATTTCCCACACCAGAGTGCCCCAGGGAAAATCTGCTTGCTTGCGGGCAAATGCGGTCATACTGCTTGTCATAAGTTGGTGTTGCTTGGCTGCAAATAAAGTTGGATTGAACTATAGCGGATTTGGTTTTCATAATAAAATTAGCGCCCAGTTTTAGAGACACCTATTTTTTAAGATATAAGAGGAATTAATGTCAGCAACACATAGGCCAAGTGGCAGACAGTCAGAAGATCTGCGCAAAATCTCCATTACCCGTCACTTTACCCGTCACGCAGAGGGTTCCGTTCTGGTCGAATTTGGTGATACCCAGGTTGTTTGTACTGCCTCTGTCGAAGACAGTGTGCCAAGATTTCTTAAGGGTAAGGGGCAGGGCTGGGTGACAGCTGAATACGGAATGCTGCCTCGCTCCACAAGCTCAAGAATGGACAGGGAGTCAGCCCGCGGTAAGCAAAGCGGCAGGACCCAGGAAATTCAGCGGCTCATAGGGCGCTCACTGCGTGCAGCGGTGGACATGAAAAAACTTGGAGAAAACACGATCAAGATCGACTGTGATGTTATTCAGGCCGACGGTGGAACCCGGACGGCATCCATTACCGGTGCCTGCGTTGCACTGGTGGATGCTGTGCATTACATGCTTAATAATTCGTTTGTAAGCGAAAACCCTCTTAAGCAAATGATCGCCTCTGTCTCAGTTGGCATATACCAGGGACAGCCGGTGCTTGACTTAGATTATATTGAAGACTCTTCGGCAGAAACGGATATGAATGTCGTCATGACTGACAGTGGTGGTTTTATAGAAATACAGGGCACGGGCGAAGACGGCGATTTCAGTATTGATGATCTCAACGCCATGATTGATCTTGCTCGCCATGGTGGTGAACAGCTGTTTGCAGTTCAGAAGGAAAGCCTGGGTCACCTTGCGCCCTGAGAGTTAACACCAGAAAGGCAAACTAAATAACGGAAACATTTTATGCAGGAATTCCAGCAAGCCTTTTTAAAGTATGTCACCACTAACAAGATTCTTAAATTTGGTGATTTCACTCTAAAGTCGGGCAGAAAAAGTCCGTATTTTTTTAACGCCGGTTTGTTCAACACAGGTGCCGCCCTGGATATTCTTGGCACCTGTTATGCCCATACTATCTACGATTCCGGCGTGGAATACGACGTTATCTTTGGCCCTGCCTACAAAGGTATTCCGCTGGCATCAGCTGCTTCAATTGCATTTTCAAGGGAATTCAAGCAGGACATTTCGTGGTGTTTTAATCGCAAGGAAGCTAAGGATCACGGAGAGGGGGGCAGTATTGTTGGCTCTCCACTGCAAAACCGAGTGCTTATTATTGATGACGTTATCACAGCCGGAACTGCGATTCGCGAGACTATGGAAATAATTGCAGCGGCCGGTGCTGAACCTGCAGGCGTGGTAGTTGCAATGGACAGGCAGGAAAAGGGGCAGGGCGAACTCTCTGCCATACAGGAAATAGAAAAAGAATTTTCGATTCCGGTGATAAGCATAATTAATCTGCAGCAGATAATTGATTATCTGGAACAAAACGAAGATCAGACAATGCAGCCTTTTCTTCCGCAGATGAAAGCCTACCAGGCAGAATATGGGATATAAGCGCTGCCGGTCCTTAAATTAAGTTAAATTATTTCTGAGCCCGGGCGGCGAAAAAGATCCTGGTTCAGGAACGGCCACTGCTCTGCCCAGATGTCAGTGGGTTTCTGGAAAAAATCTGTACGAACGTACTGGCTGATTTTACCTTCAACAAATGTCAGAAGCAGGTTGGAAGTTTCGCCGGGGGTCAGTCGTGTGCGAATCCCTTCCTTTGCCTCGGCTTCCCGGAATACCTGTTTTAACTGGGTATCCAGTCTGTTGTAAATCTGGCTGGCACGGTCACGCAGCCGTTCTGTTTCACCAACAAGAGCGTCACCGTTCAATACGCGGCTTATGCCCGGGTTGCGTTCGGCAAATGTCAGAACTAGGAAGAGAATTTTTTCACACTGCACGAGCGCCGTGGATCCCTCCGCAAGAATTCGGGTAATTCTAGAAAAAAGGGTTTCTTCCATGAATTCAATCAGCCCTTCAAACATCCGAGCTTTACTAGGAAAGTGGCGGTAGAGTGCAGCTTCGGATACGCCCACCTCTGAAGCCAGTGTCGCCGTTGTAATCCTGCCGCCAGGATTATTTTCCAACATCTGGGCGAGCGCCCTGAGGATTGCTTCTTTTTTTGCGCCTTTTTCTCGAGCCATGGCTATTACCGTTTATTAGAAATGAGAGTGCCGATACCTTCATCGGTGAACACTTCGAGCAACACAGCATGGGGTACACGCCCGTCAATAATCTGGGCGCTGGTAACGCCGGAATTCACGGCATTAAGTGCACAATTAATTTTTGGCAGCATGCCGCCGTGAATCGTGCCGTCCTCAATAAGGCTGTTGACCTGTTCTGTCGTCAGGCCGGTAAGCACGTTGCCGTCCTTTTCCTGAACTCCGGCGATGTTGGTTAGCAGGATCAGTTTTTCTGCCATCACAAGTTCGGCCACCTTGCCCGCAACAATATCGGCGTTGATATTGTAGGATTGACCCGTATCATCAGCTCCAATCGGGGCGATAACCGGGATAAAATCGCTGCCTGCCATCATTTGGATAATGTCTGGGTTCATGCTTTCGACTTCCCCGACATGGCCGATATCGATAATTTCAGGCGCCTCCATTTCCGGCGTTTTCCGCGTGACCTTGAGTTTGGTGGCGCGGATGAAGTCCCCATCCTTGCCCGTAATGCCGACAGCCTTTCCTCCATTCTTGTTCAACAGGCTTACAATTTCCTTATTAACGAGGCCGCCAAGTACCATCTCCACAACATCCATCGTGGCAGAGTCTGTGACACGCATACCGTCTACAAAGTCTGACTTGATATCAAGCTTCTTCAGGAGCGAGCCTATCTGGGGGCCACCGCCATGAACAACAATGGGGTGCATACCAACGAGTTTCATCAGGACGATGTCGCGCGCGAAGCTGTTCTTGAGCTCTTCATCGATCATGGCATTGCCGCCGTATTTCACCACGATGGTCTTGCCCGTAAAGCGCTGGATATAGGGCAAGGCTTCGGTGAGTACGCTGGCAATGTTCTTGGCTGAATTAATGTCCAGTGTCATGATTTCTGGCGTTTCTTTTATAGCAAATACTTACTAACAAAATGGTACAAGAATTATAGGGCACCTGTAGCCCAAGCCCAAGAGAAATTTTGGAGGGCCCGTTTAATAAGCATCTTCGACCACGAGAATAGACCCCCCTAAATCAATCGATTGGCTGGCGACAGATTTTCCTATCAGCTGGACGATATAGGCATAAAGGCCTTCTCCGACAATTCCTCTGATGTCATAGGCGCGAAAGATTTGTGTGGGTACTCAGTGACCGGCGTTTTGCCTGTAGTGGTTGGCAATCAGGCTGATCATGTCCCTGGCCAGAGCGCCTTTGGTGTTCTCGGCAAAGGTTCCCTGCCCCCCATCCCAGTACGCTGTCAACTGGGCGGATTCACTATTGAAGGTTGCCGTAGCGTTATTGGCAAAAATCAGGTCAAGATTCTTTTCCTTGAGTTTCTTGCAAGCATATTCCTCTATGTTTTCAGTTTCTGCTGCGAAGCCAACGCAGAATGGCCTGTTATTTGAAAGGGAAAGCGTGGCGAGTATGTCTGGATTCTTGACCAGCCTCAGATCCATGCTGTCGAGGTTTTTCTTGATCTTGTTATCCTCGGGTTTTTCAGGACGGTAATCCGCCACGGCGGCTACACTAATAAAAATATCCCCCTGTGACTCCTGGCTGGCATCCAGCATCTGCCGGGCGTTTTCAACGCTCACCACTTTTACCCGGGGCGGCGGCTCTAGCGCAACCGGGCCGCTGATCAGCACTACATTGGCGCCTGCTTCCATGGCCGCCCTAGCAAGCGCATACCCCATTTTTCCTGAGCTGCGGTTGCTTATGTAACGAACCGGATCTATAGCTTCGCGTGTGGGGCCAGCCGTGATGGTGACATTCACCCCTGAGAGCTCACCGGTTTCAAATAGATCAGCGGCTTGTGACACTATCTCATGAGGCTCAAGCATTCTGCCCAGTCCCACATCACCACATGCTTGCTCACCTAATGCTGGTCCAAGCACGGTAATCCCTTTTTCTTCAACCAGCTTCAGGTTTTTTTGTGTGCCCTCATTGTGCCACATACCCTGGTTCATAGCGGGCGTAACAGCGATGAGTGCATCGGTGGCCAAGCAAAGTGTTGAGAGCAAATCCTCCGCTCTGCCCTGGGCCAGCCTTGATATGAAATTGGCACTGGCGGGCGCCACCAGGATCAGGTCAGCCCACCGGGCCAGTTCGATATGCCCCATTGCGGCCTCGACCTCCTCATCCAGCAGCTCTGTATGCACGCGATTTCCGGAGAGGGCCTGAAAGGTTAGGGGGGTGACAAACTCTGTCGCAGAAGGAGTCATTACCACTCTGACTTCTACGTTGGCCTTGATCAACTGGCGGCATAATTCGGCGGATTTGTAAGCTGCAATACCGCCGGTTACTCCGAGAATGACCTGTTTGTTAGAAAGACTAAGCATGAAGTAATAATCCGGGTAATTTTTAAAGCCTGGTCTATAGTTAAGATGACCAGAAAAAGAGGCTGCGGCCTGTTTAAGGGACGGCAAAGCCTATCAGCAAGACGGTCTAAATTCAATTATATGTCAATGACTTAGGCCGGTTTAGGAGCAGTAATGATGATAGTTTCAGACTGGCTGATTTTGGAATCACGGGCAGGCTAAAACAGCCTCTTGAGAGCATAGATATTTGTACTTTGGACTATCTCATCATGAGAGACGGCATCGTTACTTCGTTGTCTGAGAGAGGGCTTATATAGGGAGTCTGAAAGCATGGCCTAATCGGGCAGTAAATGCTTGAACTTCCAGCAGAATTTCCTGTTATTTGAATGGCCTCGGATACCGATATTTCCTTGAACTCGATCAGCAGTTTCGATATATTACGCGCTCTTTTTTTGACCGAATTTTGATCAGGGTGCTAAATCAGTCGATTTTATGCCCAGACAATAGATATTACGAGGCTTTACAATGTCCAGAGAATGCATGGTTACCGGCAAAAAACCTGTTACTGGCAATAATGTTTCTCACGCCAATAATAAAACCAAGCGCCGTTTCTGTCCAAACCTGCACACACATCGTTTCTGGGTTGAATCAGAAAATCGCTTCGTCAAGCTGCGTCTTTCCAGCAAAGGCATGCGCATTATCGACAAGCTGGGCATCGACCAGGTGCTGAGCGATATGCGTGCCCGCGGTGTGAAGGTTTAAGCTTCGCAGCTCACTTAATTTAAAGAGGCAAGAATCATGAGAGAAAAAATCAGGTTGGTTTCAAGTGCAGGTACTGGGCACTTCTATACCACTGAAAAGAACAAGCGCAATATGCCGGACAAGATGGAAATCAAGAAATATGATCCAGTTGTCCGCAAGCACGTCATCTATACGGAAGCCAAGATCAAGTAAGAGGCTTTCTCTCAAGGCAGCAGGAATCTATTTAACAAGTTTCCTGTCCTGCTGCCTGGGCTGGTTGCCAGCCCATCGCTTCACCCGACCTGTTGTCAGGTCAAACAAATCAAGAACCCTCCCTACTGTCTGACTCACCATGTCTTCTATGCTTTTTGGGTGCGTGTAAAACGCCGGTACCGGCGGATTAACTATTGCCCCCATATTGGTGACCCTCAGCATGCTTTCAAGATGGCCGGCATGCAATGGTGTTTCTCTTACCATGAGGACAAGTCGCCGGCGTTCCTTCAACACGACATCGGCGGCGCGGCTGAGCAGTGAGGATGTCACGCCCGTGGTTATCTCCGACATGGTCTTGATAGAGCAGGGAGCGACCAGCATTCCCATAGTCTGAAAACTGCCGCTGGAGATGGCGGCCCCGATATCCGCGTTGGTGTAATGGTGATCGGCCAGGGATATTAACTCACTAGGTTTCATATCAGTTTCCTGGCTCAGTGTGACCAGTGCAGACTTGCTCACTACGAGATGGGTTTCTATATCCAGCTCACGCAGTGCCTTCAGTGCTTCTATGCCGTAAACAATACCGGAAGCACCACTAATGCCGACGATAATTCTTGGTCGCGCTTCTTTACTCATTCGTTAAATCCTTGATGGTTTACTGCTGAACTTCCTTGATTACGAGAGGAGACTGCAGGATGAACTTGTCAATGCACACAATGAAGGCAGGAATGGTGCCCAGCAGGAAAAAAGACATTCCTGCCATGATCGACAGGCCAATGAATACCCATGTCAGTGTTATCCAGGCTGTCAAAGACATGAGCCCCTGGATGATAGGCATATTGCTTTCCTGCTTGCACGCAGGGCAAATAGCAGGAGAGAAAGATACGGAAAACAGTTTCTGGCAAGTGGAAATTTGTTTTTCATGACAATGAGGGCACTCGTGTAGTCGTTTTGGCATAGAAACTCAGTTCCTGTTCATCAATAAAGGTAGCATGGCTCCCTGCACTTTTGAATCATGGCCGCTTTTGGCTCAGGTTAATATCAGCCCTACCGCTGGTGCAATACTTATTGAGTCTTAGCACTGAGGAGCGGTCAAATAAGGACCCAATAGGAATAGGGGTTCGGTAAATGGAGGCAAACTTAATTTCTCAGTTGGCCGTCTGAATGGCTGCAGATCAGTTTGCTATTTTTATCCATTCACCCTTATCGGGTTCGCCAAACGGATAGTCGCCATTGAGCAGCCGAAGCATGTCTTCCTGGTGTTCAGGAAGGCGTGACTGTCTTGCAAGATCCGCATAGGTCACTCTGCCGTCTGCCTGGATGTAGGTAATCTGCACAGGGTTCGCAAAGAGTGTTTCATTTCGAGCAATAGGCCTGAAGCTGCGAATTGACTCCATCAGTGTGTCGTCAGGAAATTCCTCACTGGCCTTGCCCGAGATCACGAAAGCACGAGGGCCATAATAGAGTACGGCGAGACGTTCATTGTTGGCGGGATTAATACCAGTGAAGCCTGCCAAGCCAAACTGGGATAGTGGTTCTGATTGCCGCAGGTCGGGTATGCCCAGGTCCTCACGTATATACAGACGCGCTTCTTTGGCTTGCTGCAGACGCCGACCCTCGACCCTGATATGACTTGCCTGGTCCATGCTGGTACCAGTGACAGTCGTTGTTGTTTCCTGCCTAGCCCAGCCCTCCGGGAAAATCAGGGTGTAGTTGAAAAGGTTCTGGTAATAACGGTTGCGCTGGTCACCCCCTGCAGCATTTTGAGGACTCGGGCCAATAATAAGGCCTGTCATCTGATCACGGAATAGGGAGGGGTCTTCAGAGCCTGACTGCTGTTCCGATAAAGTGCCGGCCTTGCCAACAACTTCTTTCAGTCTGGTATCGTTCCTAGGGTGAGAGGCAAAGAGCCCGTGGTAGGCGACTGCCGTCCTGTTGGATGTTCTCTTGGTAAAGTCTTCGTGGTTTTTCAGAACCTCGATTACCTCTACCATGGCATTTGGGTCATAACCTGCATTGAACAGGTACTCGGCGCCCAGGCTGTCAGCTTCCAGTTCCATTTCACGGCCGTAGCCGCTGATCAGGGCGCCGCTGATGAGGCTGGTTGTTTCACGCATGTCCACACCGGTTGCAAAGATAAGGGCAATGGAAGCCGCGTTAGCGGTTCTTGATGCAGTCTGCTGTCTTACGGCATGCCGTGCCGTGATGTGGCCAATTTCATGACCCAGCACGGCGGCTAGCTGTGCCTCGGAATTCAGGTATGTTAGCAGTCCGCGATTGATATAGACATACCCGCCCGGGAGCGCGAATGCATTAATGTCCGGGCTGTCTATTATTGTAAAAACATAATCCAGTTCAGGCCTATGAGAGACGGCAGCCATTTTTTTGCCAATCCGGTCGACATAGGCCTGTAATTCACCATCTTGGTAGATTGGGTTCTGCTGAAGCATTTCCTCATGCAGCTCCCTGCCTTTTTCAATCTCGGCATTTTCGGACATGAGTACAAAGTTGGCCCCGCCGGTTGGATTGCTGGCGCAGGCAACAAGAAATGCAGTGACTAGGATTATTGTCACTGCTGGTTTAACTACTGCGGGAATTTTTAGCGTGGAAGACAAGCTTTTCATAAGGCCATCCTAATGGGAAAAAGCTTAATTAAGCATTAACTATCTGGCTTAGGAGCCGTTGATAAATTGTTTTAGCTGGTTTCCCAGCCCACTGCAGGCATTAGCCTCAACGCGGGCAATCAGCGGAATAGGCACAACCACAGCAGGCATATAAGACTGGCCGTTAGCTTCAGTACTGATAGAGCCAACAGAGCTCAGGGTGTCCATGTCCCATATTTCAGCTTCGTAGATAGAGTCATCGGTCCAGGTACCAAAGCCAAAGCAACCGCCGCCGCCGGGCCCAATTGTGCATGAAATCGATCCGGACTGATCAGAGCGCTCAGTGATGCCGTCAAGCCACACGATGTACTCGATGCCAAACTCCTCCATTTTTTCAGCCGCGACATCGACAGCCATTAGCTGTTCTAGGTGGCCTGTTCGCATAGGTGCTGTGCGAGGCTCAAAGAAGGGAAACATGGCATCTAGAAATTCGCGTTCATCGATTACTGAAATCGAATTCTGGCCGCTTGAAACAACATCTGCCACACATCCGACAAAGCTTTCCTCGGTTTCGTAATTGTTGTTCTGACGCCTGCCAAGAATAACGATGCTTTCATCCTGGTTGATGGTAGTGGCGCTTTGTCTGAACTCATCAATTTCGGTCGTGGTGCAGCTGCTGAGAATGATGGCCGCCGAAACAGCGAGCAGCATGTGCAAAGATCGCCTCAGAAATTCTTGTGTGTTCATAGTGTTTGTTCTGTTAACAAATCGTCTGGGGGGAAAAAGACTTATTCTCCCAGCACGTTTTCAGATCTCAGCCACTCATTAACTTCAGGAATGTTACTTAACCCCAGCGTAAAACTTGCTGCAAGATCGCGCAGGGCGACATTGGCGGCATCATTTACGCCGGCATCTACAGACTGGAATGTTTCCTCGGGCGACTTCCCGTAGGCGGTCATAACCCAGTCAGCGATATAATCGCCATTGGCCCTGGCTAGACGCATGTTGTACTTGACCCAGATTTCGTAGACGTTCAACCGAGTTTTCTGGGGCAGGCCAACCTGAAACTCTTCAATGGCCGGAAAAAAAACGGCATCAAGCTCGCTATAGTTACTGGCGCTTTCAAGACTGTCGAGCTGGACAACCTCTTCAAACACTGCAGGCAGCATGGTATTGAAAAGGGCTATCTGCGATGCCCCCGAATTAATAATGTACTGGTCATCGCCAGTGGTGTCATTGATCTCAATAAAACTATGGTTGGAAAAACCGTCGTCGTAGATCACGCCAATGGTCAGCGGTATTTTTTGAACAAGTGGGGCAGGAAAAGATCCTTCGATATTAATCACCGTGGCTGAACAGGCGGTAAGCAGAGCTACAAGTACGACAAGGCCGGCACGACTGAAATATGACCTGATCAGCTCAGCTGCGGTATTTGCAGTTTTGTGAAAATTTGTACTGCTCATAATAACTCACTGCGTTTTGTAGGCTTCCCGCGGGATAAGAGACCTGAAAATAACAGGAATTTCCCTACAGCGTCTACATAGTTTACTCCAGTTTCTGCTTAGATAAATACGCTGAATGGCGCTTAAATGCTAATAAAAATCATTCAAACCTACAAAAGTACCGCCGTTTTTTCGGGCCAGTTCGCGCATCAGGGTGGCGAAACGCTCTCCGGTACTCTGGTATCGGTCAGGCTGTGAAAAATATACGGGAAAACCGATTCCGTGGATTCTCACGAGGCGATTGCCGTCCTGATCTTCAACATTAATGCGGTCCACGGTCTCAATGACATTACGAATGGATCCGCTGGCAGGTGGGAATTCGTCGCCCAGCACGTAAATACTGATTTTCTTGCCCGGGTCATAAAAGGTGCGAATGGCATTGGTAATGCCCTCTACGGGGCTGGAGTTACTGAAGGGGTTCCATGTCCGCAGCCTCTGCAGGATTGCCTGCCGGCGAGCCGGTGTATCAGGAATCCAGTCTCCCCGAAAACTGGAAAACAGGTATTCGCCCATATCGTTGAGTACCTGGATTCCCCTAACCTCGGGATAGATATCCAGGGTGTCCACCATTACCTCGAGCATCCGGTTCCATGAGTAATTGAACATACTCCCCGAGGTATCAATGATGAAGATGATGTATTCGCTGTCCACTGGCACGCCTCCCACGGAGTCATTCAGCTGCTGCTCTGCCATGTTCGCCTGCAGGCGGCGCATTTCATCGGTGAGCTGCTGCCTGGCGATAGCGAGCTGCCCTTCCAGGATGTCGTTGACGGTGGACTGCTGGTTGGTCGAATTAAACTGGCCGTTCATCGTGGACAGCTCTCGGCGTAAACGTGCGATTCGCTCTTCATACTGCGACAGCTGTTCATGCTTCGCATTCAGGTCGCGGTTGAGAATATTGGTTTCTCCGCGAATTTCGAAAAGCTGACGCTGTAACTCCAGGACGCTGCCTTCAACAGGCGTTTCTGAAATTTCCAGCGGTATCGGTGCAGAGGACTTGGTAATCATGAGCAGCAGGATGATTGCCCCGAAACCACAGGACATGACATCAAGGAACGAGATATTGAAAGTTTCTGTTGTGCGCCTGGGCATGAGTTTAGATTCGCTTCCTTACGGCCAGTCCCTTGAAGGACTGAGGTAGGAACCGCCCGTCGAGACAGCAAGTTTCCAGTATAAAGAGGCCGCCATAGGATCACCTTCGAGAGGAGCCAAGATGACATTGACCGGAATTCCCGAGGGTAATTGTGTGAGCGCATTCTTGAAAAGCTCTTCGCGCTCCCGTCCGGTTACCGTGTTGGCATTACTGTTATTGTTTCTGTTAAAAAAACCGCCCTGGCGGCTGCCAAGTGTTGGCAGTCCGTCAGTAATCAGGTAGATATTGTCGGGAAGCGGGTTCATGGCCGCGACACTCTGAAAAACGTTTTCGAGGTTGGTGCCATTTTTCGGAATCAGTTTATCTAGTCGATTCACCGCATCATTGAGCTGTACGTCATCGGCTACTTCCAGCCAGCTGCCCTCTGTCCCGGGGATCAGCGCCTCCACTTCTTCGTTAAATGTGTAAAGCTGGTACTGGCTGGGCGGGGGCAGCTGTGTTGTCAGCCAGTCCACGATATTGCGGACGCCCACCCATTTATCCGAACTGATCTTCCTGTCGTCGGACATGTTGCGGCGACGTATGATATTGACGATGGTGTTATCAAGCATGCTGGCCGATGTATCAACCAGCACCAGGATGCGGCTGCCACCCAGGATAAGCCCGGTCAGGTACTGGCGGTTGCCGTCACCGACAAAGGGGCGAACAAAATTGCCGCTGAAGGAGTCCTGCGCGGCCCGAAGGCGCTCAAGTTCCTCCTCGAGGTTTTCTATGTCCGCCTTAAGTTTTTCAACGCTTTCTTCCCTGGCCAGTGTCGTATTTTCCAGCTGCGCCAGCTCTTCCAGGAAGTCCTCTATTTCCTGCTGAATGGAGCGGGCCAGTCCCTGCGCTTCCACCATCTGGTAGTCCACATCGGAAATTGTATTCCTGATGCGGACCAGGTTGGCTTCTCCTTCATTGATTTCCTCGTTTAGCAGGCTGATCTCGGCAACGAGTTCGGGATTGGTGACATTGTTTTGAATACTGGTTGAGTGGTCAAGAATTAGAAAGATCAGGACAACCGCACCAAACCCGCAAGACATGACATCCAGGAATGCCAGGCTGATTGGATTGAACTCGCGTTTGGCGGCCCTGCTCTCAGACATGCTTTATTCGACCTGGATTAACTGAAGTGCAGTGTCTGATCCGGGAAGACGAATTACGTCACCCAGTTTGAGGTTTTCCCTTGCGGCGGCTTTGCTACCATTTAATTGAACCTGACCAACGCCCTGGACAACAAGCACCACGCCCTCCTCAGCCTGCGAAATTTTCAGATCGCCGGTGCTACCGCTGGCTTCTACCTGGATGGTGCCCTTGCCTGCTGAATCGCTGCCATTGACGGGACCATACTGAAAGTGGGCAGGTAGGGCATAGGCGCGGTTGTTTACCAGCACATGAGAAGGTGATTTTGGATCAGGCCTGCGTGCGCTGCTGCCAACCGGCGACCCTGCCAGCGGCAGGCTGGTGACAAAACTCAGCGAGCCGGGCTCGCCGCGAATCTGGTCCATATGCCTCTGGCAGTTCTCCAGCAGCTGCCCTTCCTGCACTTTGCTGACATTGTCGAGATACAGGGATACGCCAGGAAGCGAGGCGTGGTCATCGGGCAGAAACAGCGTATAGTTGCTGCCAGCCAGGGTCTGCAGTTCTTCTTTGACCCGGCCAAAAATACTCCTGACCCTTTGTTCAAAATGCCCTCTGTTCACCCTTGCCTGGTAAACGGAGCCTTTGTTGTTGATCTCCATGAGGATTTCGTTGTCTTGCAGCGACTGGTTTATCCAGTTGCCTAACTGGTTGTAAACATACTGCTCTGTCTCGGCATTATGCTGCGGATCAAAACGGCTTTGCTTGATGAATTCATCCGTCACCATATTGGCCCAGGCATCATGCAGTGCCATCAGCCCGGTTCCGGGAATCTGTATAACCTTGTCGCGTGCAGTGTTGCCTTCCTGGAGAGAAAATGTCGTCAGTACTGTCTGGTGCAGCTGTATATCAAGATAAATGGCCTGACCTGAGCCGTCAGCTGATCCCACAACCAGCAACGGTATGTCCACCAAGCCTACCGCATCAAAGTCACAGGACTGTACCAGGCCCAAAAGAATGGAAAGCTGGTTACGGTTGTAATTGCTGGGGACGGCAAAAATGACTTCATCTTTTAAAGCGTGCTCATTCGAAATGGCATTGAGATGGGCAAAGGCAAGGTCAGCCTGGTGGCGGAAATGGTTGTTGCTGTTCACCAGTGGGTCCAGGCTTAGCTGTGACCAGAACTGGGTAAAGGTCTGGCGGGGGTGAAGTCTTGCCACTTTCCTGGCTTCTTCACCGAATACAGGTTCCTTGTCGATAATGTTTGCAAAGCCAGGACTTTGCACAAGAACATTGTCCAGGTTGCGCAGGATTATATTGCGGTCGTTTAGCTCAATAATATGCAGGCTCATTCCTGGTCATCCTTTTCAGGAACCTGCAGATGTCTGATCAGGTAGTTGTCGCAGTAGTTCTGCGTATCCAGCACGAGCCGGTCCTGCAGAAGCTGAAGTTGGTAGAGCATGAACATGATCAGGATGCTGACCACAAGTGCAATGAAAGTAGAGTTAAAGGCTACCCCGAGACTCATAGTGACGCCGACAATATCGCCGCTGACAGCACGGTGAGCCTGCCCAAGTGCTTCACCGATACCACGCACTGTGCCGAGGAAGCCGATGGACGGTATGGCCCAGGCAATGTAGCGCACGATGGTCAACTCGCTCTCTAGCCGTTCAGCTTCGGTTCTGCAGATATCCTTGATTACGCTGGCAACGTCTGGAATGTTGCGTGTCGAGCCGAAACGCTGAAGGGCGGCAAGCAGCGCTCTGGGCAATAAAAATTCGCGCTCCTCGGTGGGAAGTGCCTGCACGGGTCGCGCATAGTCCCGCGCATCTTCTGGGAGAATGCTCATACCCTCCGAAAGATTGAGCAGCGAGCGCTGCAGCAACCGGTTTTCATTGCGGTTGCGGTAAACCTTTAGACCAATGATGGACATCGCCCAGAGCATCAGGATAATACAAGTCTCCTGCTCGAAATCCCGCATAACAACATAGATCGAGCGTTCACCGACATATTCGGGATCTGCTTCCTGCATTATTGCCTGCTGCTCGATGACGGACTCAGCCTCCGGGCGAATAACCGCCACGTAGACAGCGTGCACCATGATCACCGAGATGATCAGGGCAAAAACCTGGTATATGAGGTCGGAAACGATACCTTGATGTTTCATAGGGAATGCCTTGTCTGCTTATCCTTTATATATCCACGGGAAATGCCACGGGCAGATCCTCGGTAATGCGAATTGTGGGAACAAAATTTTCATCCCGCGCTACTTCGCTGGTTTCATCTACCGGCTCCTGGCTTTCATCATCGAGGGGCTCAGTCAGAAATTCATTTTCAGTGCTTTCATCTGTTTCTATGGGCGCGGATTCCTTTTCGGCCGCTGAAATCAGCAGTGGAAGAAAAAGCGCAACCAGGATGAGCAGTCGATCTGTCATGACTTCACCCTTATTCAAGGTACCGCGCAACGCGAAAGCCAACGTCATCGCGCGGTTCGTTGTTGTAGTCGCGGAAGGAGAGGCGCAGCTCCGTCAGGGTGCCATGCGCCCAGCTGGAACCACGTATGACATGGTATGTGCCATCGGTCGGGCCGAGCGGGTCAAGCTCTTCACGGCCGCCGATCTGTCCGGTGGCACCATAGTAATCATGCACCCACTCTGCCACGTTGCCGCCCATGTCAAAAAATCCGTTGCTGTTCGGCGGGAAACTGCCTATCGGGGCGGTACCGAGATAACTGTCGTTATAGTTGGCAATGATCCTGCCCAGGAATACACCTGCTGATATGTCGGCGTAGTTGCCGTGATTGGCAGGCGGCGGCATTTGCGCGCCCCAGGGAAATTTCAGCAGGCTGCTGGGGTCTTCCTCAACGCGCGCTGACCAGGCCCATTCGGCCTCAGTAGGCAGGCGGTAGCCAGTGCTATCAGGGTTAAAGCCGGTAACGGTATCACCCTCGATGGTATAAAAAGCTGGAAGTCCTTCCTGTTCGCTGAGCCAGTTGCAGAAACGTGCCGCCTGATCCCACGTAATCCTCACAACGGGCTGGTTGTTGTTGCTGAGAGTTCTGCCTTCAACGACCCCCGAGGAATGCTCGCCATCAAACATGGCAAACTGGGCATTACTGACTTCCATCAGGGACATGTAGAAAGGCCGGGTCAGACTGATATTCCTGATGGCCTCATTGGCCTGCCTCCCGGGTTCGCGGCGGGAGGCCCCCATTTGAAAGCTGGACGGGTAAATCAGTTTCATTGTCTGGCCGGCAGGGTTGGTAATGAAAGGCTTGATATTTTCAAGGCGCTGCTGCTCAAGCGTTTTCAGGGTGACTTCGAGTTTCTGATCAAGCCCGGGCCTGGATACAAATTCAGTCTCGTAGGTGACATAACCCTCGCGCCTGATCTCCAGCATCTGTGATGCCGCTATAAGATCGATAGTCTGGTTGGCATTGCCCATTAACTCCCCATTCACGAACAGCTCGGCGTCGGCTGGTATAACGCTGATTTCCACGGAACTCGTGATCGGCTGAAGAGTGACATGAAGGGAAGTTTCTTCCTCCGGCTGCGTGGTGATTGTGCGGCGCGTTTCCTCGTAGCCGTTCAGGAAAAAGTTGAGTTCATGGGTTGTGCTAGGCGTCACGCTGAATTCCAGAGGTGTCTGCCCGGCAAAGGTGCCATCGAGAGTAACGTTTGCGTTCGATGGCGTGGACTGCAGCAGCACCAGCCCATCGGCCTGTTCCAGCGTTATGGTCGGAACCACTATGTCCACACGTGCCAGCACGTCGATGGTTTCGGTCCAGATTTTGTGGGCGGGCAACTTGATCAGGACTTCGCGGGATCCTTCCAGAATTTCCGTCAACAGTGGTGTCTGTCCCACATCAACACCGTCGACCGTAACAGTGGCGCCGGCAGGTATTGTGGCAAATCCCACGTTGGCCCAGGCTGGCAGCAGTTCCACGTCCAGGCCCTGACGGGTCTGGCGGCCTTCAATGACAATGTTATCGATATAAGATTCGTAGCGATCAAGCGTGATTTCAACAAGATGTTCGCCGGCAGCCACTTCCAGATCTACAAGAGGCGTGGTGCCGACAACCTCACCATCGATTGCCACAGAAGCGCCTTCCACGCCCTCTGTATTGACGGTGAAAATGCCGGGTAGGGGCAGCATCTCGATGAGAAAAGTCTGAGCCACTTCCTCCGTCACGGTCAGGATGGTGTCAAGATCGTAATAACCTTCAGATGTGACGGTGATAGGCAGGTCACCTTCAAGTACAAGGTAGCGCGTTCCAATTTTCACAGTGATTGGATGATTGACGCTGACCAGACTGGTGTCAGGCCTTACATCCAGAAATACGGAGCGTGCAGATAGAACAAACCATGCCGCGCCAGCAAATACCAGGAGTATTAACGAGAGGACAATTTTGACCGGGCTGAGAGTAATGCTGAATTTTTTTTCGGTACCATCAACCGGCGTAAAATCGATTGGCGTTATGGGATCGTCAAAACCCCGGTTGCCATTGTCAGGTGTATTCAATTTTTCGTCTGACATAGGAAGTACCGCCGAGCCCTAAAGGACCTCTTCCACGCACTGAACAGTGATCACGGGGGCCTGGCCATCAAAGCCGACAATAAATTCTTCCCGGACATCCCTGTATCCCTCTCGCACACCGACGGCAACATAGCTGCCGGGTGTCAGGTTCAGCGTTTCGCTGGTGAACTGGCCCAGTTCCGCGACCTGGTAAACAGTGACGCTGGTCAGCCCGTCAGACTGCAGGCGTACGGCAACCGGCTCAGTGGCTCGCTCCAGGAAACTTCTCAGCGTGACAAGCTGCCCGTCCAATCGCGGCCAGTTGCCAGTAATTTTGACGGCTTCGTTGTAGATGCCGACGGCCTGCTGATATACGCTGCTTTCAGCGAGTCTCAGCGGTCCGTTGTTAATGGTTTCCAGGTAATTGTCCAGGTTGTTGCGGCTGTTTGCGCCGCTGCGTTTTTCACGAACTGTGACCAGATTCTGGTCAATCTCCAGTGCAGCATCGTACTCATTGAGCGCCTGCTGCCACTGCTCGTTACTCTCGAACCCGGTCGCGGCATCAAGGTGTATGTTGATTGCAGACAGCGTCATCTGGCTGATAGTCTGTTCAAGTGCGGCATTGGCCTCAGGCGATTCGGGTTTCAGTGCAAGGGCCTCACGAAAATCGTTTTCCGCCTGTTCAGGATTTTTGCCGCCCAGGGAGGCGAACCCACGGGACATTGCAGCAGAAAAGTCGCGGTCCAGTATGTCAGTATTCGCCTGCTCCAGCAGGGAGTTAGCGCCCACATGAACCGGATCTATGACCAGCGCTTCACGATACTTTTCAGCGGCTTCCTCGAAGGCATCGGCTTCGTGGAGCGCCTCTCCCTCGGCAATGATGGCCAGCACTTCGGCCAGTTGCTGCGACCGGTCATAACCGGTAATGGCTTCGTCGTTGCTAGGCATTATTAGCACGGCAATATTAAAAGATTCTTCAGCCAGCTCGGGGTCGCCATCAAGGATGGCTTGGTCTCCCTGGGCCATGTATTCGGCAAAAAAATCGGGGAGCCTTGCCTCTAACGACAGCAAAATGTTGAGACCCTGCTGGTAGTATTCCTCGGCCGTCACGAACTCCTGTCCGCGGTAAGCTTCATCACCAATTCCTGCCAATTCAAATACACGGTTGAATTCAAGAGATGCCCACGCCTCTACTTCCTTGTCCTCGAGAGTTTCCTGGACATTAAGCAGTTCGGCGAGAACGTTTTGAGCGGATTCCCTCTGCCGGAGTTTCTGGGCTTCTTCAAAAGGTGAGACCTGGTTTGCAGGGGCGGCTGCACCAACCGGCTGGCTGACGACAACCACGCTGTTGGTAGCAGGATCGGGCGGTGAGATAAATTTCGGCAGGATGAAAATTACGCCGCCAACAAGCACGAGTAACAGAAAAAAAATGCCGGCCAGGAGGCGCGACTGCTTCTTTTTCTCTTGGTCAGAGCGCCTGATCTCTTCGACACCAAGTGCAGGCGCATCTGATTCTGTGGATTGTTCAGAAGCTGGTTTCGCAGCGGAAAGATTGATGTTCGCTGGAGTAATTTTTTCTGAGTCTGACATGGTGAACTGCTGCTCCGGAACATGTAGTTGCTGGCATCACTTAAATTACAGTGATAAAGCCGGCACTAGAGGTCAGAGCTTTCTGCCTCCCCGACTTCATTGGCATAAATGTCAGCCAGCAGTTCCCGCCACTGCTCATACTGGGCTTCAACAGAGCCCGAAAGCGTGATGGTTCTTTCTTCCAGCTCGATAGTTTGAGGAGCAATTTCCATTTCCAGGGAGTTGCCAAGCTCGGCAAGGGCTTCGACGTGCATCTGCCTCTCATCTCCCTTGGCAAAAGCATCCTTGATCAGCCAACCGCCGCTGGCAAGAATCACCGGAGATGACCAGTAGGCACTGGCGTTGTTGCTTTGGGTCGCTGCCAGGCCGCCAATGATTGCTGCCACACCCATGATCATGTTGCGGCGTGCATCTGCCGCAAGGCGGTCCATTTTCATCACCTCTTCATAACTCATGCGCCTGAACTCGGTGTAGGGCACCTGCATCTGGCGGACAAAATTGGAGTAGTAATCCTGCAGGGCATCCACGTATAGGAAGTCGCGTTCACGAATATCTTCAATGCGGTTCAGAATAGGATCATTCTCGGCGGGAAGGCGAGCCAGCTGTAATGTGCCATTGCGGCTTTCCTCGAGGTAACTGTCAAAAACCTGCGGCGCAAAGCTGCGGGCAAACTGGATTTGAGACACGATCCTGATTCTCTGGGTGTCTTCCCGCTCAATATTGCTTTCCTTGAAGGTGTACAGGTCGTTGGCGATCTTGTTGAACAATCCCTGGAAGGCATCTTCGCTGCGCCGCATGCGAGGGTCGTAGCTGAACTTGCTGACTACTTCCTCGTACTCCTTATCTATCCATGTTACCCCGGTGGAGTCCTTGATATTGACATGCAGGCGCATGGTCTCGCCGTCCGATTGCAGAATTGTGCCGGTTATCGCGAGGTCTGAGCTGGAGAGATCGCCTGGGACTACCCTGACAACACCCCAGTTGCCGCTGTTTTGCAGAGCATTGGCCAGTTCATAGGAGGTAAAGTAGGTTTCTGCCATTCGCACATCGGAAAAGGTCAGTTCCTCTCGGTTGCGCGGCATATCATCCAGCCCAGGTTGGAAAATCGCTATTCCGATATCAAGCAGTTCATCTTCGGGAGTGCTGGCGTTGTCACTGACAATAGGAGTGAAGGTAGTGCTTTTCACGTTTTGTGTAGCACAAGCACTGACACCCATCATTGCCATAAGGATGAGTGCATATTGAATCAGTTTGTTCATGCCTTGTACCTTGTTTTTGCCTGTCTGCTCTGGCCGGCAATTATTTACGGATTTAATTGCTCTTTGTACTACTAGTAAATTGCTGCCATTAAGTAGTCATTAAGTGAAATTTACTCTGTGCTGAGCCCCGTGTAAGCCCTGTATTCATCCCACAGTGCCTCTCGCAGTTTGGGGTCAGGTTCGCTCATGGCAGCTTCGCGAAGCTGCCTTGCCACGATATCATCGTTGGCACCGGGCGGAATGTCGTCAGGAACAGGGAAGGTTTCTTCCTGTTGATTGCTGAATTCGCCTTCCCGACGGGCATCGCCAATCATGATACCCCCGCCGGTTGAACCATCGGGGCCTGAGGCAATAACCAGTAGCTCAAAGTTGCCGCTTTCACCGTCACCTTCACTGCCGCCGCCACCGCCGCCGGTAGCCATGACGTCACTGCCAGCCTCGTCTGCCTGGGCCTGGACTCGCTCACGTTCGCCCAGGATCATGCCATCGAATTCTGCAAAACCTTCATTGAGTCTCTCGTCCAGTGCTGCTCGGCGTTCTGCGGCGGTCATTACCTGGCCGCGTCCAGCTTCCAGTTCCGCAAAGGGATCATCGCCACCGCCCTGGCCTCCTGAACTTTCAAATATGCCGCTGTTCTGGCCGTTGCTGCCGCCCTGGGTGCCTGACTCAAAGCCACCGTTGCCTGCCACCTGGGGAGATGAACTTCCATCACCCGACTGCTGTCCGTCCTGCTGCTGACCTGCCTGTTGTCCCTCGGAGCCCTGAGCGCTGGAGGAATCGGCTCCATTTTGTCCGGCTACCTGCGGAGACGACTCGAAACCGCCCTGAGATGACTGCTGCCCACCTTGTTGCTGTCCAGCCTGCTGACTCTGAGACTGGGAGCTCCTCGAGCTTGATGAGTTGGAGCTTGAAGAACTTGAGCTTTGACTGGGCACACTGGGCGAAGAGCTCGGCATTCCTGAAGATGTGCTCGGCATGCTGGGAGAGCTTGGAGAGCTTGAGCTTGGCATGCTCGGCGCCGAGGATGACGAAGAGGAACTGGACGTGCTCTGACAGCCGGCCAGGACAATGGCAGAGATGCCAATCAGAAGTCGCAAAGTTTGTTTCGGTGCTTGTTTGACTTTGTTTTTCATCTCAAGTTCTTTCTGTATACCTAAAGTCCGCAGATTCAGTACAGTCCAGGCGGTTCAGGGGAAGATCCGGAACCAACTATCCTCCGCCTATGGGCCGGGGAGGTCAACCGTTTTGAAGAAAATATTAGGCATTATTCCCAGCCTTTTATACCAGTGATTCTGCATGTTTCATGCTGAATCAGCCCTGAACACTTTTGAGGCGTAAACCTCATGAAAACTGTCTACGGAAAGGAGGCTGTAATCGATGGAAATCCAGTGTTATTCCATTGTCTTGGTGAGCATCAGGTTGCCAAACTCATCACAGTCAACGTTCCAGCCGGGTTCTATCCAGGTGGTAGCATTGGTTTCCAAAATCAGCGCGGGGCCATTAATTGAATCCCCTGCAAGCAGTTCATTTCTGTGAATTAGCGCTACGGCTTCTTTTATTGCATGTACTGTCTTTTCTTTGTAGGGGCTCAAGGACCCGGCTCCCTGGTCAAGCCTGGCCAGTGTCGGCGGCGCTTTTTTCTCTTTAACCCCCACACGCACATTGACCAGCTCGACCGGGCTCTCCAGGCGATGTCCATAGCGCTGTTCATGGAGTGCATGGAAATCATCAGCGGCCTGCTGGCGTGCGTTGAAGGGGACATTCAACGAGGATGACTGTCCTATATAGCGCAGGTCCAGGCTTCTTTCAATATGGCACTCTGCTAAAGAAAAGCCCTCATTTTCAATGGCTTGCAAGCCTTTCTCTTCGAGCCTGAGAAACATGGCATCGATTGACTCGTCTTTAATAGCCTCTAAAGGTGCCTGGTGAGTAAGTGACAGCTGGCGTTGTACCGGCGCCAGGAACATGCCCATGGCCGAAAGAACGCCACCGTGCACAGGCACCATGGCCTTTTTCATGCCCATGGCATCGGCCAATGCACAGATATGCAGCCCACCGGCCCCTCCAAAACAGCACAACCTGAAATCCTGGGGGTCGTGGCCCCGCGCTACCGAGATGACCCTGAGCGCCCTGGCCATGTGCTCATTTGCTACCTGGATAATGCCTGCCGCGGCCTCTTCAATGCTCAAGCCTAGGGTTTTCGCCAGCGGCTGAATGGCAGCCCTGGCGGCGTCGAGGTCCAGGGTCATGCCGCCGCCAAGGAATTCTGAGGGAATTAACCTGCCAAGCACTAGGTTGGCATCTGTAACCGTGGCTTTATTGCCACCTTTTCCGTAGCAGGCAGGCCCAGGACTGGCACCGGCGGACTGTGGACCCACCTGGAGAAGGCCGCCGGCATCCAGGCTGGCGATCGAACCGCCGCCAGCCCCGATGGTGTGCATATCCACCATCGGAACGGCCACCGGGTAATTACCAATATGCCCTTCACTGGTGAGCGTAATAGCGCCGTCCATAAGGGCTACATCCGTAGAGGTTCCCCCCATATCAAAGGACATCAGTTTCTGATGGCCTGTAAGCCTGGCCAGGTAATCCGCTGCAGCCAGTCCCCCGGCAGGGCCTGAAAGCAGTAAATTAACCGACTTCATAGCGGCCTGGTCCGCGCTTATTGTGCCGCCAGTTGACTGCATGATGGAAAGCCGGCACTTGGATACACTGCGTTTTAAGGTAAGTAAGTAATTGCTGACTAATGGGCCCAGCGATGCATTCAGCCAGGTGGCGATGCCGCGCTCATATTCCCGGTATTCCGGTAGCACTTCATGTGAGCTGCTGATGAAGGGCGAGTAATCGAGGCGCTCTTCCAGGTAAGCTGCAACCTCCTTTTCATGGGTGTTGTCCAGGAATGAAAACAGCAGTGTTATGGCGATAGCCTGCGGTTTTTGGTCGGCAAGCTGCCTGACGACACTGTCCAGAATTTCCGTATCCACCTTTTCCAATTCCCGCCCCTGGCTGTCCAGGCGCCCGGCTGTTTCAAAACACAGCTCCCTTGGTACAGGTGGTGGAATGGGCGGTGTTTCGAGCCGGTAAAGTTCAGGTCGGGTTTGCCTGCCAATTGTCAGTAAATCCCGAAAACCGGTATTTGTAATAAAGGCCGTTGTTGCCCCCTTACCCTCAAGTGCGGCATTGGTAGCGACGGTACTGCCATGCACAATGATGAGATCCCCTTTGTCGACGGCATCCTCTAGACCCATTTCCCGAATGCCCTGTAGAATTGCCTCCTCCGGAGCATGGGGAGTAGACAGCACCTTATGGGTCCTGAGCTGGACATCCTCTTCGTTGTTTACAGAGCGCATTAGGACAAAGTCAGTGAATGTGCCGCCTGTATCAACTCCCAGAATCATGGTACTGCTCCATCCATTTGGTTTACCTGCCGCCATTTCAAGCAGCAGCATTATAACGAAACAATACGACCTATTTGTGACAGCCTTCTTCGTTTCTTATGCCTGAACTTCCTGAAGTTGAAACCACTCGCTGCGGCATAGAGCCGCATGTGCTTGAGAAAAAAATCCGCAGTGTTGAACTACGTGAGCGGCAATTGCGCTGGCCGGTTCCAGCAAACCTGGGCGACTTAGTGTCCGACAGAAAAGTGCAATCAGTTGGGCGAAGGGGTAAATACCTGTTGATTGATACCGGCAATGGCACAGTCATGATTCACCTCGGTATGTCCGGAAGTCTGCGCATAGTGCCGGGCAAAACACCGGCTGAAAAACATGATCATGTTGATTTCAGACTCCAGGATGGCAATGCACTTCGCTACCGTGATCCACGAAAATTTGGAAGTATTCACTGGATAGAGGGCGATCCGATGGAGCATCCACTGCTTGTCAGTCTTGGGCCGGAGCCGCTGACCGGGGAATTTGATGGCGACTATTTGTTTAGGCAGTCAAGAAAGCGCAAGGCAGCCGTGAAAACTTTCATCATGGACAGCCATGTGGTAGTTGGAGTTGGCAATATCTATGCAAACGAAGCACTGTTTCGATCCGGAATAAGGCCGGCCCGGGCGGCTGGCAGAGTCACACGAGAGAAGTTTGAGTTGCTTGCTTTCAATATCAAGCAAATTCTTGCTGAGGCAATCAAGTTGGGGGGTACAACTCTGAGAGATTTTATCGGCGGAGATGGGGAGCCTGGATATTTCAAGCAGTCTCTCAACGTTTATGGGCGGGGTGGATTGCCATGCCGAGAGTGCAAGAGCATTTTGAAGGAAATACGTCTTGGCAAGCGCTCTAGTGTTTATTGCAGTCAGTGCCAAAAATAATCGAGAGGGGTCCCATAAAATTGTGCCAGGTAGATGTATACCCTTACGATTGCCACCCGCTCTTTGGCAGGTAAAGAATTTTATGCCTAAGTATCAGCAGTAAGCTGGCGATATTTTTCCATGAGCTCTTCCTGGGACTCATTGTGCGAGGGATCAATCGGGATACAGTCAACTGGACACACCTCGACACACTGAGAGGTTTGAAAGTGGCCCACACACTCGGTGCATTTTTTTGGATCGATGACGTAAATCAACTCTCCCATCGAAATAGCATCGTTCGGACATTCGGGTTCGCACACATCACAGTTGATACATTCGTCTGTGATCATCAGGGCCATCAGGAAAACTCCTCCAACGCCTTGATGACGGGTGGCGCGACAAAAGAAGAAATGTCACCGCCCAGGGCCGCAATTTCCCTCACCAATGTTGAGGAGATGTAGGAGAACTCTTCATCCGGTGCCAGAAAAATGGTTTCGATGGCAGGGGCAAGCTTCCTGTTCATGCCAACCAGCTGAAATTCGTATTCAAAATCGGCTACTGTGCGCAGGCCGCGCAGGATCAGGTTGGCGCCCTGGCTCCTGACAAAATCAGTAAGCAGACCTTCGAAGCCGGTGACTTCAACATTCTTGATATGTGCGAGCACTTCGCGCGTGACATTGACCCGTGTTTCGAGGGGGGCATAGTTCGACTTTTGCTTGCTGGTCCCCACAGCAACAATGACGCGGTCAAAAATACTGGACGCTCTTTCAACCAGGTCAGTGTGACCATTAGTAATTGGATTAAAGGTGCCGGGATAAACCACAGTTTTCATGACTGACTTCCATGATTGAGACAGGGCTGCGATTATACAACAGGGGTTGGGTCACTTCATTTTCGGTGGTACATCTGCCCCTTGAATCTGCTATGGTTGCAGATGCTTTCCAGTAAGTAACAATAAAATAAGCCGGGCAAATCCTTCATGCAGCAATCTCACGAACACGAAAACTGGTCGTCACGCTGGCTGTTTATTATGGCCGCCGTCGGTTCGTCAGTGGGGCTGGCCAATATATGGCGCTTTCCTTATACGACCGGTGAAAATGGCGGTGGCGCATTTGTTTTTGTTTATATCGCGTCAGTATTCTTTCTCGCCTTGCCACTGGTCATAGGTGAATTCCTGATTGGTAGGCGTGGCCAGGACTGTCCGACCAATTCGCTGAAGAAACTGGTGATTGAATCCCATGCCAGTTCCTTCTGGGTCATCATAGGTTATATGGGCATTTTTACTGCCAGCATGATCCTTTCCTACTACAGCATGATTGGCGGAGAGACTATCTTCTACGCGGTTAAAAATATGCTCGGAACTTTCCAGGGGGTATCGCCTGAAGAAGCGACTTCGATTTCCAACGGATTCAATAACAGCTGGCTTTCTGTGCTGGGTGCCCACAGTCTCTTCATGGTGATCACGATATATATCTCAGCCAACGGCATATCAGGCGGCCTGGAAAAAGCCGTTAAATTTATGATGCCTCTATTATTTCTGATCCTTGTAGGGATGGTTATCTATGCGATGGCGGCAGGTGAATTTAAGGCTGCTGCCGCATACTTGTTTACCCCGGATTTCAGCCGCCTGAATGCCGGGGTTATAGTCGATGCTTTTGGTCAGGCCTTTTTCTCAGTCAGCGTGGGGGCTACAACCCTGATGGCTTACGGCTCTTACCTAAAGCGGAGTGACTCCATTTCTGATTCGGCGGCCATCATTGTTTCTGCCGACACCATCGTTGCTGTGCTGGCAGGACTTGCCATTTTTCCCATTGTGTTTGCTTATGGGCTTGATGCAGGTGGAGGGCCAGGCCTAGTATTTGAAACGATTCCATTGGCATTCGGCAACATGCCCGGCGGCCTTATTTTTGGATCCCTGTTTTTTATACTGCTGGCTTTCGCGGCTATCACATCCTCAATATCCATGCTTGAGGTTCCTGTTACTTGGCTGACAAGCCGTGATAACTGTTCACGGAAAAAAGCGGCTATAGTCAGCGGCCTGGTGATATGGGTGCTTGGATTCCTTTCCGTCCTGTCGCTAAACAAGCTATCAGGTTTTCATCCACTAGGATTTGCCGGAATTGAGCAAACATTCTTTGGAATTTTTGATTACCTCACAAGCAACATCATGCTGCCTTTTACCGGCCTTATGACCGCGCTGTTTGTTGGCTGGGTGCTGCCTGAAGCCGTAACGCGAGAGGAGCTGAAGGTTCTCAACAAGAGTCACTTGTATCATGGCTGGATGATCATGCTGAAATACGGTGTCACTCTTGTGATGGGGATAGTGTTTTATAACCTGGTTTTCTAGGAGGCAATAGCAAAGCAGACATGGTTGAACACCTAGTATCAAAAAAGCTCGTTCCACCAAAATTCAAATACAGCCAGATGGTCAGGGCGGGTTCAAATTATTACTGCAGCGGACTAATTGCTCTGGACAATGACATGGGTGAACTTGTTGCAGGCGGCATCGGCAAGGAAACAGAAAAGATACTTGAAAACCTGCAGTTGCTCATGAAAGAGTTTTCTCTTGGTTTCGAACACCTCGCTTTTGCCAGGGTCTTTGCTGCCGACTTTAAGGATTTTAGCGCCTTTAATGAAGCCTGGGAGGCTCTGTTCAATTCAATTAATGTGCCGCCGCCAGCCAGAAGCTCTGTAGGCGTTGATGCGCTGCCGCTGGGAGCAGCGGTAGAAATAGAATTTGTTTTTTATAAAGAATAGCTTCTGCCTGAAACGCCAGACGGTCCTGGTGCGTATAATGACAGCTACTGCATTGCGTTGCCCATATCCTTGAAAACCCTTAACTGCTTTTTTCAAGCGGGGCTGAAGTTGCGAATCATTTCGTAAAGCTTCGCTAGGGTAAAAACCGGCCTGGGGTCGACAAGCAAGGCCAATCTTGTCAATTCATCACGATCATCCTTGCTTGAAGTTAACTTGCTGAATTCCTTTAATTCTGCGGCTAAAATATTAATGCTGGTGATTGGCCTTTAGTACACTAGCTCATGGCACTTCTAAAAATCCGTCAGAGATTTGAGCTTTTACTGATGTCTGGAAAAAACACCCTAAAAAATTTTAAGGTCATTCTCTTCAGGAGCGAAGGTTGTGATGATTACCTTCTTGTGTTCGATTCTGTGCGAGACAGGCATGCACCATGCTCTGCGCCAAGGAGTTGACCGTCTACTGTCTTACACTTTCATATACGCCAAAATATACCTGTCCTCCCTTTTTCTGTTTCAGGAGGTTCCAGTGCTTCGGCGTCTCAAGCGAGTCCAGCGGGCTGCCTGATTCAATATAGATCCGTGCGCCCTGTGAGAGAAAGTGCCCTGTATCGAGCTGGGTGATACACTGGTTAAGAAGGTCTCCGGAAAAAGGTGGGTCGAGAAAAACCAGGTCGAATTTCGCCAGACCTGAGGTCCCGTCAAGCCACTTTAAAGCATCTGCGGTTATAACCTCCATGTTGTCACAGCCAAGTGTTTTGCAGTTCTCGGCAATCCTCGTGGTCGCCTCGACGGATTTGTCCAGGCAGATTACAGATTCTGCCTGCCTTGAGCATGCTTCAAATGAGAGCGCACCGCTGCCTGCGAAGAGATCTAGGCATCTGGCTCCAGGGAGCTGCAGCTGCAGCCAGTTAAAAACCGTTTCCCGAATTCTGTCTGTGGTTGGGCGAAGTGAGTCAACATTGCCTGGGAAAGAAAGTTTTCTGCTGCGCCACTTGCCTGCAATAATTCGAAACTGGTTTTTATTACTGGAATGGCTGTTCATTAATTGCTAAATCAAATGGTGTAATTTGAATGCCTTTGCTGTAGCCCGGATTTAGGCTGACTCAGAGTCATTGTGCCAGAATTTCTGTGGTATAGCAGGAGCAGTGCTGATAGCATAATGACCCTTTATTTATGACATTACAGGCAGTGCTCACACATCATTGCTAGCGACGTATTTCATAATCCAGAACACCAATGATTCAGCAGTAATTTCATGTTTGGATTTGGCAAGAAAAAAGCCGATCAGCCTGATAGCACTCAAGTGCTAGACAGCAAGAGCGCTGAAAACACCTCCCTGCTCGGGCGTCTAAAATCCGGCCTGCAAAAAACCCGTAGCAACCTGGGTGAGGGTCTTTCTACTTTACTCTCCGGCAAGAAAGCAATTGACGCAGCCCTGCTGGAGGAGCTTGAAAACCATCTCCTTATGGCTGATGTGGGTATAAAAACCACGATGACAATCATTGATGAAATCACTGCCAGCCTTGAAAGAGAACAGCTTACTGATTCCGGTGCACTCTACACTGCCCTGCAGGAGCAGCTTCAGCAGATACTGGAAAGATGCGAGCAACCGCTCGAGCCGACAAAAAGCGGCAAGCCTTTCGTCATCCTAATGGTAGGAGTTAATGGAGTCGGTAAAACGACGACTATTGGCAAACTGGCCAGTCGTTTCCAGTCGCAAGACCTTTCAGTCATGCTGGCTGCAGGCGATACTTTCAGGGCGGCGGCTGTTGAGCAGCTTGAGGAGTGGGGCAAAAGGCACGACCTTCCTGTTGTTGCGCAGCATACCGGTGCAGACAGCGCTTCCGTTATTTACGATGCCTACGAATCGGCAAGAGCCAGGAATGTCGATGTGCTGATAGCGGATACTGCCGGGCGACTGCACAACAAGGACAATCTTATGCAGGAATTGGCAAAGGTCATTCGCGTGTTGAAGAAACTCGACGACGATATTCCCCATGAGATCATGCTTGTGCTGGATGCAGGTACCGGACAAAACGGAATCAGCCAGGCTGAAAGTTTTGGCAAGGCTGTCAATATTACCGGCATAACGTTGACCAAGCTTGACGGTACGGCCAAGGGTGGGATGATTTTCGCTATTGCCCGTCAGTTTGGCCTTCCCATAAGGTTCATAGGTATTGGTGAGAAGGCAGAAGACCTGAGGCCTTTTGTCGCCAGTGACTTTGTTCATGCATTGTTTGACCCTCCGCAGGAATAATCACACCTCTCTATCCAAAAAATGATCAAGTTTGACAGCGTCAGCAAGCGTTATTCTGGTGGCCACGAAGCCCTGCTGAATGTCGGTTTTGACCTTGGGGCTGGAGAATTTGCATTTCTGACCGGTCACTCCGGGGCCGGTAAAAGCACCTTACTCAAACTTGTCATGTGCATGGAGAAAGCCAGTGGTGGCCAGGTGATTGTTAATGGCAAAAATTTAAATCGCCTGTCGCGGCGCCAGTTACCTTATTTCAGGCGCGACATAGGCGTTGTCTTTCAGGATCACCAGCTCCTTTTTGACCGTAGTGTGTTTGACAATGTGGCACTGCCGCTGCTGGTGGCGGGCTATAGCAATGAAGATGCTGCCCGCAGGGTAAGGGCAGCACTCGACAAGGTCGGGTTGCTGAAAAAGGAAAACCAAAACCCCATTGCGCTTTCCGGAGGTGAACAACAGCGTGTCGGTATAGCAAGGGCCGTGGTCAACAAACCTGTTTTGCTGCTTGCAGACGAACCCACCGGCAACCTTGATCCAGAATTGTCAGCTGAGATCATGGACCTGTTCGAGCAGTTCAACCAGGTGGGCACCAGCGTGTTGATAGCGACCCATGACATGGGTTTGATAGACAGAAATAAGCACAGGGTACTAACCCTTGAGCAGGGTCGTCTTGCTGACTCGGAGGATGCGGCATGAGTCGAAACGCCTCTTCCAGCTCGGTTGTCGGCCGCAAGAAAGCAAATAAAATAAGCTGGTTCCAACAGAACCAGGAAACCGCCGTGGACAGTCTGTCAAGACTGATGGTTGAGCCAGGCTCTAGTTTCCTGACATGGTCGGTAATTGGCATCGCGCTTGCCCTGCCGGTCTGCCTGCTTCTTTTTCTTCAGAATCTCCAGCAACTTAATCGCAGTCTCGACCAGGCTGGTAATATTTCACTGTTCATGGATATTGCCATTAGCGAAGCAGCGCTCGAAAACAATCGACGGGAAATCGAAGCCATGGAAGAGGTGCTGACGGTGACGGCTATTTCCGCGGAAACAGCACTGGCGGAATTCCAGGCGACCTCCGGACTAGGTAATGTGCTAGAAAATCTGGATGAAAATCCGCTGCCTCCAGTCCTGGTTGTGACTCCTGCCGAGACGGCATTAGGGTCATTGCCTGTACTGGCAGGTGAGCTCGATGCGAGGCCCGATGTTGAGTATGTGCAGGTTGACCTTGAATGGGTGCAGCGCCTTTTTGCCATCATTGGCTTTGCGGAGAGACTTGCTGCCGGTCTTGCCCTGCTGCTTGGTCTTGGTGTCATCCTTGCCGTGGGAAACACTGTGCGCCTCGCCATTGAAAATCGGCGTGATGAAATTCTTGTAATGAAACTTGTCGGCGGAACTGACGCCTATGTGGCCAGGCCTTTTCTCTATACCGGAATATGGTATGGCATAGGGGGCGGCCTGATTTCTATCTTGCTGGTTCTCATCGTATTCCTGTTTTTGTCAGGACCTCTTTCACAGCTGCTCACCCTGTATGGGAGTGACTATTCCCTTGCCGGAATAAGTGTCAGCAATGCTTTGCTGCTGCTGGTGACCGCCGGAGGCCTTGGTTTCATCGGTGCCTGTGTAACGGTAATAAGGCAGCTGAAAAATATCGAACCAGCCTGACACTCAAGCTTTTGCTGCATATCAAGCCTCTAAACTGATTCCCATGGTACAAAAGAACAAATCAATTCCAGAAACACGCTGTGCCTGGGCAGGCGACGATCCGCTTTATCATAGGTATCACGATAATGAGTGGGGCGTACCCATTCATAACGATAAGAAACTTTTTGAATTCCTCGTGCTCGAAGGCATGCAGGCCGGACTGAGCTGGATAACAGTGCTAAAAAAGCGGCAGGCGTTCAGGGAGGCGTTTGATGGATTTGATTTTAATGCTGTCGCTGAATACAAGCAGGGAAAGATAAATAGCCTACTTAAGAACCCATGTATTATTCGCAACCGAATGAAAGTAAATTCGGCTGTCACTAACGCCAGGGCCTTCTTGAAAGTGCGTAATGAATTTGGCACGTTCAACAGTTACATCTGGAGTTTCGTGGACGACAAGCCGATTCAGAATTCATGGAAAAGCATTAAGGAACTGCCGGCCAAGACTGAAATATCAGAGGAGATATCCAGGGATCTGAAGAAACGCGGGTTCAGCTTTGTGGGCCCCACTATCGTGTATGCCTACATGCAGGCCATCGGCATGGTCAATGATCACTCAAAGGATTGTTTCCGGTACCGGGAAATCAAAGCTCTGTCAGATTGAGGTGCCGAATATTCGGCTCAGAAATTTTCCGGGTTAATCCCTTTGATGTCCTGGTAATGTGATTTGATTAGCCGTAGATCCTTGTCGAGATCGCCTGACGGAATAAACTCTCCCATTAGTTTGAGTTCTCGCCTTTCTGAATCAATAGCGGCCATAAGAATCGGCACGCCAGCCTTGCGGGCAATAAAATAAAACCCACTTTTCCACTCCTTCACCTTGCTGCGTGTCCCTTCGGGGGGAATGCACAGGATGGTATTCGGATTTGTTTTGAGTCTTTCTGCCATCCGAGACACCATGTTGTGCGCCTTGGTCCTATTGACTGGAATGCCGCCCAGCCAACACATGATGGCACCTGTCACTGGGGTAAACAGCGTGTGTTTGCCCATCCAGTGAATCTCGATTCTGAGGACCAGGGTCGCTGCAATTAGGTACGGGAAATCCCAGTTGCTGGTGTGGGGCGCGGCAATAAAGATAAAGGGCGGTTCTGGCACTTCCTTTGCGCTGACTTTCCACCCTGTCCACTTGAGCCATAGTCTGGCTAAAAAGCGAAAAATGGGGGTTATGACAGGGGTATTGAAGACAGTTCTTTTCACTGGCGCCTTATAAGGTTTTTGGAAAGTAACATAAATATTGACCTATATGATATGTTAGTACTTACAAACATTCAGTTTTTGTCATTTTAAGGGTTTGTTGAGCTGTAGGGTGAAACTTTAAAGCTTCCGGACAGGTTTATCACACGCAGAAAAGAAGAATTTATTCCTTAAAATTTAAACCTGTACCTGCCCCAAAAAAGGATTTCATGGGCTACACATAGTGCCTGAAATTCGAGGTTTTTTCATATTTCCCATAGGGTAATTGAGGATTTCATGGGGTATACTTTTTATAATTCTAGAAAAATCATCCCCGGTGAAATTTCCGGCTGGAAATGCCGGTTTTACTGCTTGATTCTTGTTTTTGAGTGGTTTACTTTTGATTTTTTCCGGTTTCTTTCGGGCAATAATGAGAATTAATAAAAGCATAAGTCTGTGTCAGAGGACGCAACAGTTTTTAACTGCATAGATAGACTACGAATTAACGAATTGCACAAATTTTATTTAGGCTACAAATTTAAAAACCAAAGGAATTGTTATGGCAACTTTAAACATTAACGGTCAAACAATGGACATCGGTGAGATCGATCCCTCCACCCCGCTACTGTGGGTGCTTCGTGACGAGCTTGGTCTGGTTGGCACCAAATATGGCTGTGGTATTGCCCAGTGTGGAGCATGCACGGTGCATTTGGACGGCGCGCCAGTTCGCTCCTGTCAGATTCCAGTAGGCAACCTAAGTGAACAGCAAATCACTACAATCGAGGGTCTTGCTGTTGCTGATGGCACCTTGACGCCTGTTCAGGAAGCCTGGATTGAAATTGATGTTCCCCAGTGTGGTTACTGTCAGGCTGGTCAGATCATGAGCGCGACAGCTCTACTGAACACAAACTCAAATCCCAGTGATGCTGAGATTGACGCAGCCATGTCAGGCAATATTTGTCGCTGCGCTACCTATACGCGTATTCGCCAGGCAATAAAAAATGCTGCTGCCAAGATGAATGGCACTGCGTTTTACAATGCCGCAGAGGGAGGAGAATTAGCATGAAATTAATTGAAGAAAATACATTGTCTCCAGAATTACCAGATTTTTTTCAGGAATTTACAAAACCAACCAAGGCCAATGCTGGCATACCAGACGTTAGCCGTAGAGACTTTTTCAAAATCAGCGGCATCGCTGGAGGCGGTCTCGTTATTGGCATGGCCATAGGCAATAGCCCCAAAGCAAAGGCGCAAGGTTCTGAACTAAGCACGCTCAGCCCGTATGTCCAAATTCAGACTAATGGCCGAGTAAACCTGTTTTCCAAGAATCCTGAATGTGGACAAGGTATAAAAACCGGTCTGCCGCTGATTATTGCAGAAGAGCTTGATTGTGCATGGGAAGACGTCGATGTTGTTCAGGCTGATATTGATGCGACAAGATACGGCGTACAATTTGCTGGCGGCTCGCTTTCCACGCCAATGAACTGGATGGCTATGCGTCAAGCTGGCGCTACAGCACGCGCCATGATTTTGACCGCGGCTTCACAGCAACTTGACATTCCTGTGTCAGAACTTTCCACAAGCAATACTAAGGTACAACATGCTGCTTCCGGGCGTGAATGGGGTTATGGTGAATTTGCCGAACTCGCGGCGACGATACCAGTACCTGACCCTTCCTCTCTGACTCTAAAATCATTTGATCAGTTCAAGCTACTAGGGCGCCGGTTCACAGGTGTTGATAACTATGACATCGTTCAGGGTAAGCCTTTATTCGGTGCTGATACTCAGATGGAGGGCATGCTCTATGCCACCTATACTAAGTCAGCCCAGATTGGCGGCAGAGCACGGTCTTTTAATGAAGATCACATCAAGGCAATGCCGGGCGTAGTAGATGCATTCATTATTGATGAGGTTGGAAATCCAAAAGGCTTTAACACAGCCACTGGTGATATGTTCAGTGGTGTAGCTATAGTTGCGGAATCGACTTGGGCAGCAATCAAAGCTAAGCGGGAGCTAGAGATTGATTGGGACCTGAGCAATGCAGAGACTGCAACATGGGATGATCTTGTAGATCAGGCTCGAGCAATTCAGCATTCAGATGGCGAACCTCTTATGATGTTGGCCGGTGGCCCGGGCGCGTCAATTCCCACAGATAATCCTGCTAGCAAAGGAGACGCTGAAGCAGTTATGGAAAGTGCTGACCAGGTGCTTTCAGCTTTTTATGAATATCCCTATGTTAGTCATGCTCAGTTAGAGCCTGAAACATGTACTGCGCTTTACGAAAATGGCTCTATAGAAATTTGGGCCCCTGCTCAGATTCCACAGGGTGGTGAAAGCAGTGCTGCAGCACTCTTGGGTGTTCCGCAGGAAGAGGCCGCTGAACGTGTTGTGCTACATCAAACTCGAATCGGTGGTGGTTTTGGACGAAAACTTGCCAATGATTTTGTTTCCGAAGTCACAGCAATCGCCCAGCGAATGGAAGGTATACCAATTAAACTTCAATGGACGCGTGAAGATGATATGAGTGGGGATTTTTTCCGCCCAGGCGGTTTTCACTCCTATAAGGCTGCTCTTGATGGACAGGGCAACTTGGTGGCATGGCAGGATCATTTCATGACGTCAACCATGAATGATGTTACGCCAATGACAAGCGCTGATTTAAATGCAAGTGTCTTCCCAATGGATGTCATTGATAACGTCAAGCTGACCCAGACCATGTTTAAAAATGCAATTCCAACAGGCCCAATGCGCGCCCCCGCATCAAACGCCTTTGCATTTACTTTCCAGGGCTTTATGCATGAACTTGCAGTAGCCTCTGGCAAATCACACGTTGAATTCTTAATGGACACACTAGGTGAACCTGGGCTTGCAAACCCCGAGAATCCTGGCTCCATGCATACTGGGCGTGCAGCAAACGTAATCTCAGAAGTTGCAAGGATTTCTGGATACGAGCAGGATGATAACGAAGCAGGTCGTGCTAAGGGATTATCTTTCTACTTCTGTCACAGCGGTTATGTAGCTCAGGTTGCAGATGTGTCGGTCAGCGCCAATAAGGAAGTGAAAGTTCACAAGGTTTGGGCCGTGGCAGACTTTGGTTTCATTCACAATCTGAGTGGTGCTGAAAACCAGATGGAAGGCGGCATCATTGATGGTATCAGCCAGTTGTTTAACTCAAAGATTACCTTTGAGAACGGTATAATCCAGCAGCAGAACTTCCACCAGTATCCTCTTCTGCGTATGCCTCAGACACCTGAACTGGAAATTGCATTCTTGCAGCCAGAGGAGTTTTCGCCTACAGGAGCTGGAGAACCATCCATGCCGCCTGTTTTGGCTGCCGTAACTAATGCAATTTACAACGCCACTGGTGAAAGAATCAGGAAGCTGCCCTTGTACGAGCTGGGATACAAGCTGGTATAAAATTCTGCAGCAGTTAAATCTGCCAGACATGAAAAGGCCGGAATACCCCGGCCTTTTTTGTGCATGAATATCCTGGGTTTTAATTATAGGAATAGTAATATCGAAGTTTTACATTTTCATTACTGGTAGCCGAGCCATTAATTAATCCAGGTCTGAATTTCTCCTGTCATCAGGGCGCACTCTCACGAAACAATGGAGTTTTACTAGGGGGATGTTTATTTAACCTATTGATTTATTGCGCTAAGTATAGAGTTAACGCGAATCCTGGTTGAAATGCCAAGCAGGTTTAGTAAGTATAGTAATAACGGGTTTCGACAAGGTCCTGATCAAGCAGAATGCCATCCCCGATTCGTGGCCTGAATGATGTGGAATTTCGCACATGTCTTAACAAGCGTGTGGCCACTGGATCGGTTGTGCTGTCACTTTGTCCAACTATTTCAACATTCTGGGTCTGCCCGTAACGATTGATTTCAAACCGAAGATCTATCCAACCATGGTATTTAAGAGGCTGATCTTCAGGAACGCCGAGAGAAGCCCTGGAATAGCGATAGTCGATAAAGGTAGGAATCGTTTGAGGGAAAACCGGGCTGAAAAGATCATTGATACTTTCTTTGAGTGTGTCAGTCGCTGCTAGGGCGTTATACGCTTCCTGGTAGAGATTGAGGGCTGCAGTACGTTTCTTGAAAAGCAGCAGCCAGTCGGCAAGATCAATCCTTGCCTGGGCTAGTTCCAGCGGAGATACATCCTGCATGCCAAGCATATAATCAATGCGGCGTTCCAGGGCTTCGCGGCCATGACGATAGCCCATTGAGTTAGAGGACACTCGAGACATATCATAGAATCCCTGGGATGAATTCAGAGCCTGTGAGGGAGACTTGCCGCTGGAGACATTAGACATCACATCCAGATTCGTAGCAAAAAAGTAGTTAGTGAGTGCGAGCTTTTTCTCCATGTCCAGCAGGCGGCGGTCAGAGACACCGAAGTTGCTTAACAGGATATTGATTATTGTGCGGTAGATATTCTGTGCATTTAATAATCGAACTGTACGCAGATCCTCTTCCCCGATGGCATTGCTCACCTGGTCTTCTGTGTAAACACTGGCCTCGGCTGCATAAGTTTGTGTAGGGTCCATGGCAAGCCTTGAATCAAAGGCAAAAATATTCCAGTCAGCATATTCAGACAAGGCCGGCAGCATTTCCACGCTGGTGCTGCCGTATTCTTTACGCTTTATATAAAGAAGGTACTCCTGCTGCAGATCAGCTTCATATAAATCACCAAGTGCAACATGACTGGCAATTTTCATATCGATGATCTGCTCCTGATCAAGATTAAACAGGCCCAGGTTGACCCTGTTAATGTGAAGTGCCTGGTCAAAAAACTTTAGGGCTGAATTATGATCTCCTTGCTGCTGATAAAGTGACCCAATTGAGATCAGCTCCTGTATTAAGGCTGGCTCGTAGGCGTCGCCATCCAGTTCAATGTCTCGAATCGTTTCTTCATAACTGCTTATGGAGGATTCTAAATTATCTACCTCAGTAGTTTGTTCCTGTAAGGACTTATTAAAGAGGAAGACGGAAACAGGTATAGGGTTATCGCCTGCAGGAAGATCGGTAATTTCTTTGACTGTTTCACCAGGCAGCGCAGCCTCCTCAGGCTCGCTTTCCTGGTTGGATGGGGCTGGCAGTGCAGGGTTTCGTTCTATGAGGACGGGTTCGAATAAGAGGTTGCGGAGCTCTTCGCTGTTTTGTGCTTCTGCCCCAAACGGAATCAAGGCCATGCTTATCAATAACCACAGGTTTGGCATTGTTTTTGAAGCATTGGCTTGGCCGTCAGAAACGGCGGTTCGCGGGCTCATTAACTCTATCCAATTATTTGCATTAATAGTTAAATCATTGAATGCGTTGTAGTTTTACGTTGCTCAAGTTAAATACGATTTCTTTTGGAATGCCATTTTTAAAATATAGTAAATATACTTCAGTAGGAATAGTAATAACGTACTTTTATACCTTTTAATTCTTGCGTTTCCCCATTCTCTACATGAGGCCTTATCTTGACTTTACGCAAAAGGCCGAGGAGACGTGTCTTAATACGTTGACCGGTATTTTCGGAAGCGCTTTCAATTGATATGTCTGTTATCGAACCATTTTTACGCTTGTCGAAACTGACGTCAATGTACCCAATGTAGGGTATATCAAGATCACCCTTTATATCCTGAAACTGGCGGGTATCTTTATAGGCTATGTAGGCTGGGACAAACAGGGCGCGCTCTGGAGATAAAAAATTATCAGCCCTTTCACTGCTGTATCCTGCTCCTCGAAGCGTTTCCCATGCTTTTTTGTAGTTTTCAGTTGCTCTCTGGGGACGATCGAACAGGAGATCCCAGTCGGCAACATCCAGGTAGGCTGTAGCGGCGGTTTCAGGGTTTTCTTCAGCTTCAGCTATGGCAATAAAGCTATCGCGGCTTTCGTTATACCCCCTGCGCAGGGCAGTTACGGAGCGCGTCAGACGATTGCTGCTGGCTGAAATGTTGCTCCCAATGACGTTGGAACTAACAAATTCCTCGAGCTGGGTTCGAAACAGCTGAATAATATTTGCTTTGCGTTCCAGCAGCGCCAGGTCATTGGGTCTGCTGTCCAGGAATTTGTCGAGGATGTCCTCGGCCCGCTTCAGGCGGGGATCAAACAGCTGTTCGGCGCGGTACATTTGCGGTGCCATGGATGCTGTGCCCTGAAAAGCAGCGCGAGGAACAAACTGTATTTCGCCAGAGAGGTTGCTTTCTATAGGAATCAGTTCTCCCCTTCGCAGCATGGCGGCCGGTCCGCTTTGCAAGTTGCTGCTCAAGGCGAGCCCCTCCTCCCCGAGGAAGATCATTCTTTTAAAGGCTTCCAGGTTCCAGTCCGCGTATTCTATTGTGGCAGCCTGCAGCCGTTCATCATCGGGCTCAAGATTCTGAACTAGCAAGTAGTAAAGGTACTCATGATACTTATCTGCTTCTGGAAAATTGCGCGCTCGCTCATAGCCGTCTATCAGTTCGTTGACTACTTCGACCTGGTTCAGTGTAAACAATCCTTCGTTTACTCTTTGAATATGCATGGCGCTTTCAAATGCTATTACCGCCTGCTCGTATTCACCTGCTTGCTGCTGGGCGTTCCCAAGAGAAAGGTATTGCTGTATCAGATCGGGTTCATATGTGCCCGTGGATTCAATAATGCTGCTGATAACCGACTTATAACGACGGACAGTTTCTAAAAGTTGAGCTGGTGTACGTTCCTGTTCAGGCAGCGCGTTTGCAGTAGAGTCAAGAGTAGGTTGGCCGTTGCCGCCGGAAGATAGACGCAGTCCTTTTTCATTCTCGAGGTAGTAACCGTCAAAGAATAGGTATTGAAGCTGTTGCGTGGATTGGGGGTAGGCGAATGCAGAAGCGAACAAGCAGAGAAACAGAAAATATGAGGCTATGCTGAGAAAGGTCAGCGGTTTCCTGGAAAGAATGCCTGCCTGCCTGGTCATAGTGTTGATTAATCCATATTAGTTTCAAATATTGAGAGATTCAGGAAGAAATATCAGTAAAAATAATAATAGCGCAACTCAATGTTGTCCCTGCTAATGCTTTGACCGTTTTCAATTTCCGGCCTGAATGTCTGGCCACGCAGATGTTCCATCAGTGTATTTCTTATAACGCCCGGCGTGCTGTCCGATTCGCCCACTACATTGATGGCGTTGGCTTTTCCGAACCTGTCCTTTGAAAAGCTCACATCGATATAACCTTTATAGGGAATATCAACATCTGCGCCGATATTGAAGAAATTGCGGCTAAAGCGGTGAATGCCGTAACCGGGCACAGAAATATCAGGTTTGGGAGTAATCATATTGGCAGCCTCTATACTGTTTATGCCGCTTTCTGCAAGAATGTTATAGGCCTGCTGGTATGAATCAAATGCCCGCCTGGGGCGCTCGAAACTCAAATGCATATCACCAAGCGAGATATAGGCGTCTGCTTTATCAATTGCGGAGACGCTTGGCGAGTCATTGATCTTATTTATAAGGGCTTCATACTCGTTCTTTGTTTGTACGTAACGTCTCTCAGCCATCATAGTTGCATCGCTGGTGTATTCCTGGTTGACGCGGTTATAGGCAATTGAACCTTGATTATCAATTTTCTCGTACATCTTCAGTTCCTGTTTTAACAGAAAATTGACGTTGGCAATTTTTTTCTGCAGCTGCTGCTGTTCAAGCAGGTTGTCAGGGCTACTAGTTTTGACTTCTTCCAGCAGGTCGCGATATATATTTTCCGCATCATAAAGCCGCTGGTTGACGATCATGTCCGACGCTAATGCTACAGGGATGCTCTGTAAATTGTATTCGGTAACAGCCATGTTAGTGGCTACCGCATTAGAGTTCAGGAGGGGCATGTTGGCTACGATAGTGCCTCCAACAGAGCGATTGGTATCACCTCCCTGGTTATTATCTTGCATGTTGGGCATCTCGACCCGAAAAGGAATCCTTACTTGGTTGTTCGTCGACCTTCTGGCCAAGTTGGCGCTGTCCTGGAATGATAAGGGGGACAGGTATATGTCGCGGTACCCTTTGGAATAGGCTTCGATATTCCAGTCGGCCCATTCGTTCATGGCAAGAATCAGGCGCGGATCGTTTTCATCCAGATTTTTGACTTGTATGTAGTATTCGTAATGCTTGAAGTTGTCGACAGAGGGAAAATCGCCAAGCTGAGTATAGATGTCAATGAGGTGACCAATGACCCTGGCCTGGTCAAGATTAAAGAGACCCTTGTTTACCTTGTGTATGTGAATGGCATCTTCGAATGCAGCTACAGCATTTTCATAGTCTCCCAAGCGAAACAGGCTGATACCGTAGGCTTCATACTGCTGGGCAAGTTCTTGGGAATAAATATCCCCCTGCCTGATGCTGCCCTCGATAGAGCTTCGGTACTGTTCGACTGCCTGGGCTGACATCTCGGACTCGGAGGTTTTGGCGCTACCAGTGTTCACAGGATTGCCATTGCCTTCTTTGTCACCGTCTTTTACTCCCGAGCTTTTATCTGTCCCGGGGACTACAGATTCAATGATCAGCGTGCCGAGGAGGTTGCTCTCACTCTGAGCCAGGGATATATGACTAAAAAAACTGTAGGTTAATAATAGAGCAGCAAGAAATTTAATCCCGATCCGAGGTAAGCGTTGGCAAGTATGATGTTTCATGTCCTGTTATTGCGCTGGGCGGCTATCACGATTTTAATCTAGCTGGGAATAAGTGCACGGCTTGATTTATTAAGGGGTAAAAAGATGATGAAGCAGACTGGCTGAGCAATCTTTTGACCTGTCAAAATAATGATCGGGTTGTCTATGTTACACACGTAGTTGTTAAATAAAAGAATACTTTTCTAGGGAAGCCAGAATATGAGTCATGTCTTGATTACCGGCGCCAACAAGGGAATAGGCCTTGAATTTGCTAAGCAATACTTATCACGCGGTAATAATGTGATCGCCTGCTGCCGGGACCCGTCCACAGCCAATGAACTTCAGCGGCTTGTGGATTCGGGGCTGGATGTTCTGTCTCTGGATGTCAGTGACGAAACCGCGATTGAAAAACTTCCTGCCTTGCTTGCTGGTAGAAAAGTGTCCTTATTTATCAATAATGCCGGTGCTTACGGGGCTGCACAGTCCCTGGATCAGGTCCAAACCTCTGAATGGATAGCTGTAATGAAGGTCAATACTATCGCGCCACTGCTTGTTGCACGGGCTATCCTGCCTAGCATGGAGGAGGGCGGAAAGCTTGCATTCCTGAGCTCTAAGATGGGCTCGATTGCTGATAACTCTAGCGGTTCGGTATACATCTACCGGACCTCGAAAACGGCCCTGAACCAGGTAGTGAGAAGCCTTTCCTATGACCTGTCTCCTCTTGGGCTGCCGGTTGTAGCACTGCATCCGGGGTGGGTCAAAACGGATATGGGTGGGCCTAATGCCCTGATTGACACCAAGACCAGCGTTAGCGGTATGGTTTCAGTAATTGATTGCCTGGATCTGGCAAAAAGCGGGAAGTTTTTTAATTACCAAGGTGTCCAGATCCCCTGGTAATTAAAATTGATAGATAAAAAATATCAAATAATATTATAATATATTATAAAAGCTATCTATAAGAGAGCGGCCTTAGCCGGCTGGAACATTATTCCTAATGGGAGGATAAAACTGAGAGAAAGTCCCATTATAGTCTCCCTCCGCCATGTGGCAGACGACACAAGTGCTCCCATTTGGCAGCTTAGGCGAGGCATCACCTGCAATATCTTCAGCTTCGTAAAGAAAAAATCCTCGTCCCTCCTCAAATCGTGCTGAATCAATAACGTGAATCTCTTTTGCGTTGAGCCGGCCCTGGACGAAGCCAGATAGCAGGGGGCTGGACTCTGATTCACTGGCATAGAAAGAAAGCAGGAACATTGTTCCATCAGCATACTCATTATTTTCCATGAAGTACCTGTAGGCGGAAGGCTCCATCTGCACGACACCTAGCGTTCCCGGATTATCTGGATCAAATGGCGCCTCGCTATAATCACTGCCCAGTGAACTTCCCATGTGAACCCACATGTCGGTGTTTTTCGGATAAAGCAGTTCACCCTCGCTATTGTAATGGGGAGCCTCTATTGCGATTTGTGCTCCAGCGACAGAAGTCAGGAGGGCGAGCGAGGCACTCATTGCTAGTACTTGTGGTGGCTTGGGTCTGCTCATAAGGCTCTCTCTCGTTTGGCCGATTTGGCAGTGATGTTTAACGGCAGGGTTTAAACTATGAACCCAGACACATCAGAAAACAAGCGTGTTGGGACAGGAATGCCCCTAGAGGGATTTCACCAGCAGCAGGGCATCGCCTGTATAGTGAATCTTAGGGTGATCAACAATCGTCTTGCGCATAATTTCCACGTAACCTAGTCGCAGGTAAAAATCATGGGCCACCTTGTTAGCTTCGAAAACGATCAGTGAAAGTTTGTTGAATCCTGATTGACGGCACCGGCCCTCAGCCTGATCCATCAGAGCTCGCGCGATACCTTTTTGGCGCCATGATTCATCCACGGCGATGCCGGCGATGTAAAAGCTATTAGTTTCCTCGAGCAGCCAGAACGGTTTCAGGACAGGGTCTTCTTCAATATAATCGTCCTCCAGCATTTCATAGGCCAGAAGAACGGCAACCACCGTGTTGTTGGCTTCAGCCACTGTACAATTTTCATAGCTGAAGGCAGTGTTCTTTCTTTCATGCCGCTGCTGCCCGATATCCAGCAAGTTGTCACCGGGCTCGGCCATTTTGGACCAGATATAGTCTGAAATACCATCAGAGGCGATGGAATAGAGTTCAGCAATCCGGCGGGCATCCTGTTTTTCTGCCTGCCGGTATGTCACTTCTTCTGAAGCCATGATCAGGGAATACTGAGTTTACGCTCATCCGCCCAGTTTCCATGAAGACCCTGCCTGAGGCGGAAGGGGAGATTTATCGAACCAATAGGCCCTTCCTCAATTGCCTGGGCTTCAAAGATAGCGAGTTTTGAATAGTTGTTGATGATGTCATCCACCAGCGCGATCAGGTAGCCATCACCCTGCGGCGCATCAGGAGACCTTGGTATAAAACAGGGTTCCTGTATGACGCAGTCCGGGCCGGCCCACCATTCTGATTGTTTGCCGGTTAGAAAATCCATATAGCCGAGCTTGTTAATCATCAGGCCGGAGGCGCGACCTCCAGGTCCATTGAACTGAAGTGTTGGATCCGTGACAAGAAGCCAGCCATAGTCATGCTGTTGCGTGGCATAGCGGTCATCAATGCGTGGAAACTCACCGACCATATCGGTCATTTTCTGCATGCTCTCAAAGTCTTCGCCCTTGCTGTTGTAATCAACAGTCCATCTTGTCATACGGGACTGTGCCTCTTCAGGCTTGTATGCAGCCCCGTGCACGTCGGGAAAGAAAGGAAACATGTTGTTCTTGGCGACAGGGACATCGAAAAAGATTTTTGAACCTTCGTTGAATGCGTTCATGACGTGCGAACAGAAAAGGTTCGGGCCTTTAAACCATTTCATATCTTTGCCCTCGCCATCTCTTGGTAGCACGCCAAGATAAATTGGCAGCGTAGTGTCAAAGCCAAAATAAGGGATACGCTTTTCGACCCTTTCCCAGTTGCAGATAATGGGAATGATATGAAACACCACGTAATCCTCGGTAGCACCAAAGTCATGCAGCATGCAGGTATAGGGTACGTCAAACCAGACTTCCTTCAGGAGCTCGCCGGTTGGACTCACTTCCATGTATGTGCACTCCTTGGTGCAAAGTCCTCTGGCGCCGTAGCTGAATGCAATCATGTTTCCGGTTATGGGATCGATTTTGGGGTGGGCGCAGAAGGTTTCACTTTTCATCTTTCCGTCAAAATCAGTAAAGCCGTAGGTTTCAAGCGTTAACGGGTCCATAAGCAGGGGTGGACTGTCTTCCTTCATTGCAAAGAGTTTGCCGGCATGAACCATTGGTGTGGTATTGGCAGTGCCGCGAATCTGGCCCTTTACGGAGGGATCATCCGTAAGTGGATTGCGGTAAGCGCCAAAAAGGGCCTTGCCTGCTTCGCGCTCCAGCTTCCACTTGTCAGTCTGTGCATAGCGCTGCTTGAAATCCACCTTGCCGTTGCGAAACCGAAAGAGCGAAATCATCCCGTCGCCGTTAAAAAACTGGTCATCATCTAAAATTGGCGGGAACTGTTGATCTGGGTGAACTCGATGAAATGTGCCGCTCAGCTGCGAAGGAATCTCACCCTCCACCTCGCAATCTAGGATATCGCCCTCGAAACGCAGCATGTTAAGAATGCCTGTGAAAGCTCGTGTATCGGGGAAATGTGCCATGGTTTGCTCCGCGGAAAATAGGTAGATTCAGGCCCGTAGATACGATGAATACAATCAGCTAGTTCTTAAAATATAGACAAAATTTATAGAGGATTGATTTTCATCAAGTCATGCGCAATGCAGTACGGTCAAAGCTTTTTGAGAATTTCATGACATACCTCATCTTGGCTTAACTGGTCTGCATCAATGGTGATATTGGCATACTTTTCATAGAGCGCTGATCGTTCCTCAAATAATTCTTCAAAGCTCTGATTCGGGCGACGGGCAATACCACGCTGATCGTAGTCATTAATGCGCTGCATGAGGGTATCAAGGCTAACATCAAGAAAAATATTGAGACCATTGCTACTAAGATTGGTCATACTTTTCTCGCTGTAAACAACACTGCCGCCAGTAGAGATAACGGTGTTTTCAAGATTTAGTGTTGAAACCCACTTCTCTTCTATGTCGCGGAGCATCAGGTAGCCGTCATTATCGATGATATCCTGCAGCGATCGATGCTCGTGCCCTTGTATAACCACGTCTGTGTCAACAAAGTCTCGAGACGTCAACTTGGCCAAAAGTACACCAACGGTGCTTTTGCCAGAACCGGGCATCCCGATCAGTACAAGGTTCTTGTCATGTTCATACATAGATTGGCCAGCATAAAAATAGAGGCGGCAGTATACCGCAGCTTCAACCTTATACGTCAGTAATACCGAAGTGGTAAGCGGTGGTATAGAAAGTTTTTAGGAGGCTGGTCATGGCCTTACCTGCGCCTTTCGAATGAGATTTTTCATCAGTGACAAGGCCTTAAAGATAAAGCCCGTCCCAGATACCGCCTTACCTTCATCGACGACTATAGCCAGCTGATAATTTGTGCCGTGATAGTTTCAAATGGGTATTACGGTCTGAGCTGAAGCAGTAAACTGGCTGTAAAAACAGGGCATCATTAAATTCAAAAAGTATAGCAATCAAGGGGTTTCTAGGTCGATTTCCATTGGCATATGCTGTATACCGGCTTCCATGTAGGTTTCACCGTAGGTAGTGAATCCTAGCTTTTCGTAAAAGGGCATGGCCAAGACCTGTGCGCCAAGGTATACCCGCGATAATTTTCTTTCGCGGGCCAGTTCTACAAGGGTATTTACTATTAGCGTGCCTGCCCCCAGCTTTCTGAACCCGCCCAGAACTGATATTCGTCCGATATGACCGTCACTGAGCATACGCCCGGTACCTGCCGGTTTGTTATCAGCATAGGCGATTACCTGGAACGCATTTTCATCCTGCCCGTCAAAATCCAGCTCCGAGTCCACATGTTGTTCCAGAGTAAAAACCTGGTGGCGAATTTCGTGGATGATGCCCCGGGCTTTCGTGTAATCAACAAGTTGAATTTCTAACATGTGTTTCGCATACCAAAATTCTCAGATAAAGGCATACAGCAGGAAGCCGCCAAAGCCAAGGGAGGCGATACCGCCAACCCGCCCCCAGGGTTTCAGTTTCACCAGGATGGTTTTTATCATGGCATGGAAGCGCCGTTTGCCCAAAAAAAGGAATACAGCGGCAGCAGCAATGGCGAGCCAGCCAATTACCGTCACAGCCAGGGGAAAGCGTGAAAATCCGGCCATCATGACTAGGATAATGCCGAGACCAAGCCTGGCTAGGATCGCTCCGGCATACAGACCAGGGCTCTCGGTATTTTTCTGGATAAGGTTAATGACGATGTCAGGGTTCACAAGGATGACTATGCCGGCGAGAAGCAGTAACAGTACGAAAAAGTATATTATGAAAATCATTCTGTCTTGTTACCCGCCTCGGATGTCTAGTCGGCACCCCCACCTTGGAAGTCAGACATCAACAGGTGGGTCAGTGTATGCACATAGCGCAGCCTGCCATTTTCAACACGGAACAGGTGCGTATCGGCAGAGCCGCTGCCGCCGTTGGGGCCGCCAGCACCGAAGGTGCAGTACACCACTACTGAACCAATTACTTCGTCCACGACAAAACGGCGATTCGCGATATTTACACCCGCAGGCACGCCCACTTCACAGCTGTCATCGGGAGAACCGCGGCCTGTGTAGGCGCCACCTTCAACACGCACACAGGGAAAGCCCCAAGGCACGAGGTCAATCTTTCCTTCAAGGAATGCATCCAGGTAAGCATTAGCGGCTGATACCAGTTCACCACGCGACGCTCTTTCTGCTGCGCGGATTGGACCCCAGTTTTCTGAGGAGGAATAATTCAGGTAAGCCTCGGCATCAAACAGCCAATAATCGGTGGTAGTCCACACAATTTCAATTTCAGCGATCTTGTCATGATTAACCCGCATACGTGTGCCTAGCACATAAGGTTCCTCGGCATCATTCACTATTACCTCAGTAAAGGTCTGGCACGAATCCTGGTCAAGCAGGCTCATATGGTGGTCAATCTGCATGGGTTTGTTGATCAGGCCGGAATTGATATCAATGCGCTGCTCGTTTTCCCAGTACCCCATACCAGAAGGTAGTGGCATGTTTGATATATCGCCACTGGCTTGTGCCGCGACATAAAGATCCACTGCGTTTTGCAGGCCACCCCGGGTGCAGCTGATGTCATCAATGCTGTTTTGAGCCATCGCCAAGGCGGGTGTCATGAATGCACTGATTAATGCGAGCATGTTGATAAATGGTATCTTCATTAAGAATCTCCCTACAGTTGTTATTTAAGAATTTTATGAAAAGTTGTTACAAGCAGATTTAATTATTTTTAAGTTGCTGCGCTTTAATCAAGAATTTCCTAGGCTAGAGAAACTCAAAAAATAAATGACTAGGCCAGAGATATTTGAATTAACGGCGCCGGCGACCCTTGTCGGCTAACGCCTGTAATCATGGCTTTTCATGATGTTGTCATTAAACACTAGGGCGTTAAGAATAACATTGCCTGCCAGTAATAAAAGTCCGCTAAAGACTGTAGAGACGCTATCTTGCCGGCCACGGTAAAGGGATTGAGTCGTATCTTTAAGCTTTATCGTTTTAAAAATAAGCCACACACTAAAACTAATGCTAACATCCGTGTTGCAGCTTAAATTTTTTCATGGGAAACAATAATGCGCTTTGAATTTTTATTTGTAAGCAGAATGTTCTTCTTTGTTTTTTTAGCATTTATGGCCGGCTGCGATGAGACTACTACTGGTGACAGTGCGGTTGTCACCCAGACCGATTCGTATCTAGCGGCTTCAGAGCCCTCTGCCGATATAGACCCGGCCAATGTAACTGCCGGTGAATGGGCTTCCTATGGGCGTGATTACAGTGAGCAGCGCTATAGTCCGCTTGATCAGGTGAATGCAGAAAATATTGGCGAGCTTGGCCTAGACTGGTATGCCGACCTTGCTGAACGTGGTGGTAGTTATGAAACCACGCCTGTTGTCGCTGATGGTCGGATTTACGTATCTGCCCCCTGGAGCAAGGTCTATGCCTTTGATGCTGCCAGTGGCGAAACTATCTGGAAATATGACCCAAAGGTCCCAGGCGAATGGGCGGTGAATCTTTGCTGTGGCATCGTTAATCGCGGCGTTGCACTCTGGAAAGACAAGGTAATCTGGGGCACCCTTGATGGTCGCCTAGTCGCGGTTGATGCGGTCAATGGTGAGTTGATCTGGGAGGTGCAGGCGACTGATCGGGAGAGGCAGCTTTCTATAACCGGAGCACCGCGCATCGCCAACGGTCGCATTTTCATCGGCGAGGCAGGGTCGGAGTTCCACATGCGTGGTTACCTGGCCGCTTACGATGCGGAAAATGGAAAAGAGCTGTGGCGCTGGTGGGCAGTGCCTGGCAATCCGGAACTGGGTTTTGAACAGCCGGAACTGGAATGGGCCGCAGACACCTGGAGCGGTGAGTGGTGGAAAACTGGTGGCGGCGGTACGCCTTGGGATGCCATCATTTATGATCCGGTCAGCGATCACGTCATTATAGGTACCGGCAACGGCGCTCCTTGGCCGGCCGAGATTCGTTCCCCTGGTGGGGGCGACAACCTCTTTACAGCGTCCATCGTCGCTCTTGATGCCAATACTGGTGAATACCGCTGGCATTACCAGGCCACGCCAATGGATAGTTGGGATTTTGATAACACCCAGTCACTGGTAACTGCGGACCTGGTTATCGATGGCGTGGAACGCCATGTTGTGATGCAGGCCCCAAAGAATGGCGTATTTTATGTCATTGATACGATCACTGGTGAAGTGCTATCGGCTGACCTTTACGTACCGACGGCAAACTGGATGTTGGGCTTTGATGAAAATTTTCGCCCGGTGATTAATCCCGAAGCCAACTACGGTGCCTTTGGTGACCGCGGCTTCCATGTCGTACCTTCTGCGGGTGGTGCCCATAGCTGGCACCCGATGGCATTCAATCCAGATACCGGGCTGATGTATGTACCGACCAATTACGGCAGTTTCCCCCTGGTTGCCGAGGCAGGAGCCAAGATGGGCAACCAGCTTCTCTCTATTAATGTGGGCAAGCGTCCACAGATGCCTGCTCCCGAGCTTGAAGGCAGCGGTTCGTACCTGCTGGCTTGGGACCCGGTAGCGAAGGAGCCGGTATGGCAGCAACGTATGGGTAGCGCCCGCGCAGGTGTAATGACAACCGCGGGCAACCTTGTATTCCAAGCTTCAGGTGCCACTTTTTCTGCTTATCGTGCTGATGATGGCGAGCAGGTCTGGTCCACGGAGACCCAGGCAGGCATCGTCGGTGGCGCAGTCACCTACGAAATAGAGGGCGAACAGTACATCGCTGTAGTAGGTGGCCAGAGCAACTTCAGGAGCGGCTACTGGGCGCCCAATTATGCAAGGTTGCTGGTCTACAGGCTGGGCGGTGATCAGGAATTGCCGGAGATGATTACCTATACGCCACCGGAACTGAATCCACCTGCCAACTTTGGCGATGAACAATTGTTGGCCGCGGGTGAAACCCATTACAACGAACACTGCGCCAGCTGTCATGGCAATAATGGCCGGGTCAGCAGTCTGTTCCCCGACCTACGTTATGCAGCGGCCCTGAATACCAGCGCCCTGTTCAATGCCATCGTCATAGATGGTGCCCTGCAAAACAATGGCATGGTGTCATTTAGTGAATTTCTTAACGAGGCGGACGCCGAAGAGATTCGTGCCTATGTTGTCAGTCTGGCCAATGAAATTAAGGAAAATCCGCCGCCAGCCTTTGGTCCACCTCCGGCACCCGAGCCAAAGGAAGAGGAGCCTGAAGAGACGGGTGAGCCACATGAGTAGGATATTTCTTCTACACAAAAAAAGAGCATGCTAGGCATGCTCTTTTTTTTATAAATAGAAAAAGACTTCTCTGAGAGACCTGCGTCAGTCCACCTTCCTTATCGCACCCTTGTCCGCGCTGGTAGTCAGTTTGGCGTAGGCTTTTAGTGCCGTGCTGACCTTGCGGGCACGGACCTCAACAGGCCTCCAGGCATCATTACCTTTGGCATCCATGACATCGCGACGCGCCTGAAGATCTTCATGACTGATAGCCAGGTTTATGTTGCGGTTCGGGATGTCGATCTCGATGGTGTCACCTTCTTCGATCAGCGCGATGGCGCCGCCTTCTGCGGCTTCCGGAGAGACATGGCCGATGGAAAGGCCGGAAGTGCCGCCGGAAAAACGACCATCGGTAAGCAGGGCACAGGCCTTACCGAGCCCTTTTGATTTCAGGTAGCTGGTTGGGTATAGCATTTCCTGCATGCCGGGCCCGCCGCGGGGGCCCTCGTAGCGAATGACCACGACGTCGCCTTCGTTTATTTCATCGGCAAGAATGGCTTTCACGGCACTGTCCTGGCTTTCAAAAACGCGGGCCGGACCGGAGAAGGTCCAGATGCTTTCATCCACGCCTGCGGTTTTTACAATTGCGCCATTCTCGGCAATATTGCCAAACAACACGGCAAGGCCCCCTTCCTTTGAATAGGCATTTTCAATATTCCGGATACAGCCGTTTTCGCGGTCTTCGTCTAGGCTTTCCCACCGGGTGTCCTGGCTAAACGCGGTTTGCGTTGGTATGCCTGCAGGACCGGCCTTGTAAAACTGTTTTACCTCGTCGGAGACATTGCGCTTGATGTCATATTTTTCCAGTGCCTCACTGACGCTCGCACTGTGCACCATGGGTAGGTCTGAGTGAATCAGCCCGGCGCGGTCCAGTGAGCCCAGGATACCCATGATGCCACCGGCACGGTGGACATCTTCCATGTGGTATTGCGGGGTGCTTGGCGCAACTTTGCACAGATGCGGTACTTTTCTTGACAGGCGGTCGATGTCCTTGAGGTCGAAATTTACTTCGCCCTCCAGAGCAGCAGCGAGCAGGTGTAGTATGGTGTTGGTGGAACCGCCCATGGCAATGTCGAGAGTCATGGCATTTTCAAAAGCCTTGAAGTTGGCAATGCTGCGCGGCAGAACCGAGTCGTCTTCGTTTTCATAGTAACGCTTGGCTAGGTCAACGATTCGGCGGCCGGCTTCGAGGAAGAGGTTTTTCCTGTCGGCATGAGTGGCTAGGGTGGAGCCGTTACCGGGCAGAGACAGCCCCAGCGCCTCAGTCAGGCAGTTCATGGAGTTGGCTGTGAACATGCCAGAGCATGAACCACAGGTCGGACAGGCGGAACGTTCATATTCGTCTACTTCTTCGTCGGTCTTAGAGTCATCGGCGGCTGCGACCATGGCATCCACGAGGTCAAGCTTGATGACTTGGTCGGCCAGTTTGGTTTTGCCGGCTTCCATGGGGCCACCAGACACAAAGATGGTAGGAATGTTTAGGCGCATTGCGGCCATGAGCATACCTGGGGTGATCTTGTCACAGTTGGAGATGCAAACCAGCGCATCGGCACAGTGGGCGTTGACCATGTACTCCACCGAGTCGGCAATGATTTCACGGGACGGCAGGGAGTAGAGCATGCCGTCGTGACCCATAGCGATACCATCATCCACGGCAATGGTGTTGAATTCTTTCGCCACACCACCGGCCTTTTCAATTTCTCGCGCTACCAGTTGACCTAGGTCCTTCAGGTGCACGTGCCCGGGAACGAACTGGGTAAAGGAATTTGAGACGGCAATGATGGGCTTGCTGAAATCATCGTTCTTCATGCCGGTGGCGCGCCAGAGCGCGCGGGCACCTGCCATGTTGCGGCCTTTCGTCGAAGTATGGGATCTGTACTGTGGCATGTTGGACCCTGTTGGTTTTCTAAAATTTTCTTATAGTGTTTTACTGAAAATCTTTGAATTACGCTGGTAGTTATAGAGTGACTGTTTGGATTCTGGCAGTGAGGCTAAATCGCTTTCCCCGAAGCCCCTTTCAAGAAACCAGTGCGGCGTCTTCGTAGTAAGAACAAACAGGGAAGATAGGCCGGACTTCCTGGCATGCTTTTCAACAAAATCTAGGATCAGGCCACCGCGATTCTGTTTACGGTAATCCGGATGGGTGGCAACACAGGCTAATTCTGCGCTGCCGTCCTCCTGGGGATACAATGCTGCGCAGGCGATGATCATGCCTTCACGTTCTATAACCATGAAACGCTCAATTTCATTCTCGATCAACTCACGGGATCTAGCCACTAGGGCACCTTCTTCTTCCAGCGGTTGAATTAATTCCAGTATACCCCTGACATCTTCAAAGCAGGCTAGACGCACACTCTCATATTCTTCCTGTGTAATAAGAGTACCGGTGCCGTCTCGAGTGAAGAGCTCAGTAAGCAGGGCGCCGTCTTCCTGGTAAGAAATGACCTGTGCTCTTTTCACTCCTGCCTGGCAGGTCTTGGTGGCCAGCTCCAGGTTGAGCAGCTGCATGTCCTTGCCATTGTTTTCGATTTTTTTTTGGATTAAGGCTTTCGCTTCCTCGGCATTGAGCTGGCTGATGGGCGAACCATCATCATCAAGGATGCCCGACTCGGCGGAATAAATTAGCAGCTTGTCGGCGGTCAGGGCAATAGCGCTGCTAATGGCAACGTCCTCGACTGTGAGGTTGAAGATTTCCCCTGTTGAAGAATAGCCCAGGTTGGATAGCAGTACGGTTTTACCCGCGTCTAGCTGACGCGCGATTTCCACGTGGTCGACTTTCCTGACTTCGCCCGTATGACAATAGTCGACCCCGTTGTGAACTCCATACGGCTTGGCAATGATGTAGTTGCCGCTTACCGTGCTGATGTCCGCACCATGCATGGGAGAGTTGGGCAGACCGGCGGAGAACTTGGCCTCGATATTGATGCGGAGGTTGCCCACGACTTTCTTGATTTCTTCCAGGCTGTCGGTATCGGTGACGCGTAACTGATGATGCAGATCGCCCTGCATGTCAGCATGTTTCTCATCCTTCAGCCCCGCAGATTTTAAAGCGGCATCAATCTGTGGGCGCGCACCATGCACAAGCACCAGCTTGACCCCAAGACTGTTCAGCAGGGTAATGTCATGCGCAATGTTCGGAAAATTCTCGTGGGCAATTGCTTCACCAGGCAACAGGATGACGAACATCTTGCCGCGGTAGGCGTTGATATATGGTAAAGCCTGCCGAAATAGCTTAACAGTATCCTTGGCATTGCTGATCATAATTATTGGCCCAGGTGGGCAAAAAGGGCGGGTATTGTAACGGAAATGACTGAAAATTCTAAGGAATTTTCGATCTTGTGACTTTTGGTGTCTGCAACACCGGCTTTATAAACAGTAGTTTCTGATCAGTTGTTGCAGGATATTGATACAGGGTTTCACCTGCGAGAGCTCCATGTATTCATCTGGCTGGTGGGCCTGGTCAATACATCCTGGTCCCAGGATGATGGTGTCCATACCTAGCTGCTGCAGGAAAGGACCCTCGGTACCGAAGGCTGCGCTCTCCGGGCTGTGACCGGTAAGCAATTCTGCCATTTTCACCAACTCGGTATCACGGTTATCAAATGGCTCTACACCCTCGATCAGCCGTGTCAGCTTAATGTCAGTATGGTGCTTGCTGGCAATGGGTGCAATCAGCGCCTCTATACTTTCGCGCACGGCATCACCTGCCATGCCGGGCAGTAGCCTCACATCAAATTCAAGGTCACAGTGGCCGCAGATACGGTTGGGATTGTCACCGCCATGTATGACTCCAAGATTGATAGTTGGAACATCAATAATGAAGTGAGGGTTCTGATATTCCAACTGCAGTTCCTGACGAAAGCGCATCAGTGCACCGATCACATCATGCATCGCCTCCAATGCATTCTTGCCAAGCGTAGGATTCGAAGAGTGGCCACTCTGACCCTGCACATGTATGGATTCCATCATGATGCCCTTGTGCATGTGAATTGGTCGCAGACTGGTGGGCTCACCAATGACCGCTGCCCTGGCTTTAGGTTTGCCGAGATTGGCCAGGGTGCGCGCACCTGACATCGAACTTTCCTCGTCAGCGGTAGCCAGGATAATTAGTGGCTGTCTAAAGTCAGCATCAAGAAAATCCTGAACGGCTTCGTGGACGACGGCAAAGAAACCCTTCATGTCTGTTGCACCCAGGCCGTACAAGCGATTGTCTTTTTCTGTCATCCCCAGAGGGTTTGTATTCCAGAGTGATTCATCAAACGGGACAGTGTCAGTATGGCCGCTCAGCACGAGCCCCCCTGGGCCACGGCCGATAGTCGCGATGAGATTGGCTTTTTCATGTGCGCCGGCGACAGGCACGATCTCGCAACTAAAGCCCAGTCTTGAGAATGTGTCGGCCAGCAGATTGATTACCCCTATGTTGCTCTGGTCAATAAGGGAGTTGGTGGAGCTGACAGAATGCTGGCTCAGGAGATGATTAAAAAGGTCATTAAACTTTAAAGACATGGAGTTGATGTCGGGTTATAGAAATCTTAAATCAAGATTAAGGATAAAAAATCAAAGATAAAAGGGTTTAGTCTAAAAATGCCAAAGCTCGCACAAAAGAAAACCTGCCACTCAGTCTGCTCATAACATCATAATCTTGTGGCTAGGGTGCCGTGACCAGCATTGCCACGCGATCGCACTTGGCAGCAAGAATGAAATCATTCTTGTGCAGACCGCCTATGACATGTGTCCACCAGGTCACGGTCACTTTCCCCCACTCCAGGACAATTGCGGGATGATGATTGACCTGTTGGGCAATGGCAGCAATTTTCCTAGTCAATGCCACTGCCGTTTCATAGTCAGGCAGTGAGTAGGCCTTGGTCAGTTTGTCGCAGTCTTCATTGAGAAGGGTCCAGCCCCTGATTTGCGATAGCAACGACTCTATTTCTTCTTTCGAAATGGCAGGGCCACCCTTTTTGCTCAGGATGACTTTTTCATCGGCCAAGGTATGCATAATTAATCCCTATCGTTCAAACTGTCTTGCAGTACGGCCGCAGTGAGCCTTGAGACACAAACCAGCTTGTTATCTGAATCGGTTATATTGATTTCCACTACTACTGTGCTCTTGCCTATATGTACAGGCCTGGCAACACCGGTGACCAGTGGCGGCTTGCCCGGCCTGACATGATTGGCATTGATATCCAGGCCGACAATATGTGTGCCCGGTTCGCTGCAAAAATTAGCCGCTGCGCTGCCAAGCGTTTCTGCCAGCACTACAGAAGCGCCGCCATGAATAATGCCCATGTGCTGCTGCGTTCTGGTATCGACCGGCAGGGTACCTTCAAGAAAATCGTCGCCTAGTGCTGTTATCTCCAAACCCACGTGTTCACACAGGGTGTCTTTCATAAGGCCATTGAGAATTTCGACTGAAATGGGTTTTTTCCAGATAGACAAGGGCGCCTCCAGTTACGACCTGCAGCCACCGGGCAGCAGAGATCCCGTTTTCCCCGTAATAAAGTAAGCAAACAGGCCAATCCACTCACGTGAATGTTGATTAAGGGAGGACAGGTTTCCGGCTAGTTCAAACGTTAACCTGGTCTGGAATCCAGGTTCAGATTGATGATCAACAGGCCAGGGTATAACTGGCCAGCCCAGCTGGCAGAAAATACCCACGGAGCGCGGCATATGGCCAGCCGAGGTGATAAGAATCCAGTTTTCATCGGGCTGCGGCGCAACGAGAGCCTTGCTGTTGACGGCATTTTCATAGGTGTTGCGGGAATCTCTCTCGAACTCCAGGCGGTTTTCGCTTATGCCCATATTGTGGAGGAAATAACGGGCAATATCTGCTTCTTTGTATTGCTGGTCCAGTAGACTGCCTGCTCCGCCGGTAAAGACTAGTTTTGCGCGACGGTGCTCTCGTGCGAGTTGTATAAAGGCATGATAACGCTCAGCCGAGCTTCCGAATTGCGGCTGGTCCCAGATATAGGAGGTGACCGGATCAACAGTGCCGCCAAGCAGAATAATGCCGTGAATACGTGAGGGTAATTCGGGGTTGGTGGGGAAGCGGGTTTCCAGGGGCGTCACTAGCCACGTACCAAGAGGAAGGAAGGTCACCAGGGCCATCATTATTCCTCCGACACCCAGAATTATCTTCGCCGCACTCAGTTTGCCCAGGAATAACAGTACAATGCCAGACAATAGAATCAGGAACAGTAATGACCCTGGAGAAATAAGTGCCCATATAATCTTGGAAGCGAAAAAGAATAGTGTGTTCTGCATGGTGGCAGGGATTATCTGGCATGCCTGGGCACAACACAAACCAAACTTCCCGTAAAGAAATGTCCGCTACAAGAACCGCTGACAGCAGCTAGGCTGTTTCCAGCATCCTAGCCTGAGTGGGAATCAAAAAGCGTCTTGACGGATTCAATGCTCTCGCAGATTTGCTGCGAGCATAAATCTGCGTGTACAGCAATTCGACCTGGCTTCTCTCTACTTCGAGAGAGAAAACGTTCTAGAATGCTGTCCAGGAAAAGAAAGCCCTTGGGAGTGGCTGCCAGCTTATCCTTTTGCAACAAACTACGCTGTCTTAACTCAGCAAGCTGCTTCTCCACCCTTTGAACAGGAATTCCCGTACGCGCCTGAAAAAGTGCTTCCTTGCAGCCGTTGATCAGGCGCAAAGCATTCATGAGAAACTCAAGGGGGAGGTCGTCTTGTCTGATAGGAGAATTTTTGACGGTGAAGCTGTTCTGTGTAGCAAGGTAAGCCGAGGGTTGCCTAGTTTTGCGTGTTCGCATAATAGTATTTTCTTCAGGCAGCGTTATTTTGCCATGGGCGCCCGCGCCGATACCAAGGTAGTCACCAAACTGCCAGTAATTCAAATTATGTGAGGAATGTTGACCGGTCTTACTGTAGGCCGACACTTCGTAACGCTCAATCCCATGAGAATTCAGCAATGCTATTCCAGCTTCCTGTATGTCGGCTATCGCATCATCTTCGGGTAAGACTGGCGGTTTACTATAAAAAACAGTGTTGGGCTCAACAGTAAGCTGGTACCAGGAAATATGAGGAGGATTAGAAGCCAGGGCCGTTTCCAGATCGTTCATGGCCTGCTCCTGCGATTGCCCTGGTAAACCAAACATCAGGTCCAGGTTGAAATTATCAAATCCAGCGTTAACCGCATTTGCTGCGGCATCGCGGGCTTCTTTTTCGCCATGGACTCTGCCTAAGGCCGACAGGAATCGTGGATTAAAACTCTGGATGCCAATAGATAACCTATTAACGCCTACTTCACGAAAGCAGGAAAACTTTCTGGTTTCAAACGTACCCGGATTGGCTTCCAGCGTAATTTCAACCTGGCGGTCAAAAGGAATCTCGCTGTTAATGTTGTGAAGGATCTTGCCTATGCTGTCAGGCCTGAAAAGGCTTGGAGTGCCCCCGCCTATAAAGATCGAAGAAAGCTTCCGTCCCTGGACGTACTTTAGATCCTGCTTGAGGTCTTCAATCAGCTGGTCGCAATAATCGTGTTCCGGCAGTTCACCTTTGAAGGCATGTGAATTGAAGTCGCAGTAGGGGCACTTTTTCAGGCACCAGGGAATATGGATATAGAGTCCCAGCGGCGGCAGGACCAGCTCGCTCATTCGGGCAGGCTGGCCAATAAATGCTTGAGGGCCTGGGATCGGTGGCTGACACTGTTCTTGGTGTCCGGGTCGAGTTCAGCAGAAGCGCAGTCAAATTCTGGTACATAAAACAGCGGGTCATAGCCAAAGCCATTTGCACCTGACTCAGAAAATAAAATTCGGCCTTCCCAGCTGCCCTGGCAGATCAGCGGCATCGGATCTTTCGGGAAGCGGAAAAGGGCAATGCAGCAAACGAACCTGGCCGTGCGCTCTGCTTCAGGCACCTGCTCCAGGTTCTCTAGCAGAAGTGCATTGTTGGCTGCATCAACTTCATCCCTGTCGCCGCTTTCACCGGAGTAGCGCGCGGAATATATACCCGGCTCTCCATCAAGGGCATCTACCACGAGACCCGAATCATCAGCCAACGCAGGCAGTTCTGTCAGCTTGCTCGCATGCCGGGCTTTCTTTATAGCATTTTCGACAAAGGTTTTACCGTTTTCCTTAGCATCAGGAACATCAAATTCTGTTTGCGGGATGAGGGTAATCTGACGGCTGGCTAGGATATCCTGGAGCTCTCTCAGCTTGCCTTCGTTGCTGCTGGCCAGGACTATCTCGGTCAGGTCGTTCATAGGCTGTCTTTTAATTGTTGTACATCTGGGTTTCCCAGGAAATCTTATGGGAAGGGCCTGCCATTTCTGGCCGCACTGTGATGTTAAAACGAACGCGTTCGGCATTGGAAAATTCAAACTCTCCAATGTAGTAGATAGCGTTTCCTTCCTGTATTTCCCTGAATTCGATATTGCTAGTCTGCCCAAGCAGATTACGTTTGCCGCCGCTGATAACAGCTGTCACTGGCTCGCTGCCATCCTGGTCTTGCTTGACGATACTGATGTTAAGAAAAGCCCTGCGATCGCTGCGAATGATACCGTATTGTTCGGCTATATCAGCATCCAGGAAAGTACTATTCACTGCCTGATAATACACCATGTAGTCATCGAATGACTCGGAAGCTGCCTGGGCTGATACCATGAAAAAGACAACAATTGAGAACATAAGGAATTGTTTATTCACTGGCATGTTGCTATCGCGTGAAATGGTAAATGGCATTTATACCAAACAGGTTCGGGTGCAGGTTCATTAAGAAGCTGGAACGATGGTTAAAATCGACAACGGTGCGATGCAGAATCTTTATTTTCCTGTCCCGGCACAGGTTGTCAAAATCCCGGATAGTACAGTGATGAATGTTGGGCGTGTCATACCACTCAAACGGCAATGAGCTTGATTGCGGCATATTGCCTATAGACAGCAGCTTCAGGCGATGACGCCAGTGGGCAAAATTAGGAAAGGTTATGATGCAGTTTCTGCTGATTCGCAGCATTTCTTCAACAAGTATATCGGGTCTTTCCACTGTCTGCAGGGTCTGCGCGAGTAGCACGGTATCAAAACTGTTCGATTCAAAGTTTGAGAGTCCCTTATTCAGGTCCTGCTCAACAACATTGACACCCGCCCTCAGGCAGCGATTGATATTTTCGGTATCAATCTCAAGACCACAGTCCAGTACCTGTTTTTCTTTTTTCAGGTGCGCAAGGAAAGCTCCGTCTCCGCAGCCGAGGTCAAGCACTCGGCTGCCAGGCTCTATCCACTGCTGAATGATCTCTAGGTCAGCTCGCATTAGCCGCTCCTGGAGCCAGTTCCTCGGCCACGCAGTCCATATAAGATCTCAGCGCTTCAATGTAGCGGGGTATTGGTAGCAGAAAGGCGTCATGCCCTTGGTCTGCCTCGATCTCGAGGTAGCTCACCTGCTTTTCTGCCTTGAGCAGGTTATTGACAATTTCCCTTGAGCGTTCCGGCGGGAAGCGCCAATCAGTGCTAAAGGAAATGACCAGGTATTTACACTGGCTTTCTACAAAGGCTTTGCTGAGATCAAAGTCGTAGTCCACTGAAGGATCAAAGTAGTCCAGCGTCTTGGTAATAAGTAGGTAGGTGTTGGCATCAAACTGGCTCGAAAAAGTTTCTCCTTTGTACTTCAGGTAGCTTTCGACCTGAAAGTCGACATCGTAACTGAAATTCAGTTTCCCCGAACGCAGGTCACGGCCAAAGCTGCCTTCAATGGCATCTTTGCCGAACTTGTCCCGCATGGCTCGGTCTGAAAGGTAGTTGATATGGCCAACCATCCTGGCCAGCATAAGCCCGCGCTTTGGATAGGTATCAAAATCGTAGTAACGGCCTTCATGAAAATCCGGGTCGCTGGTAATGGACTGTCTTGCGACCTCGTTGAATGCAATGTTCTGGGCAGACAGTTTTGGGGCTGCCGCTATGATCACAGCATGGCGCAGGCGATTCGGATAGGAAATTGCCCAGCGCATAACCTGCATGCCACCAAGACTGCCGCCAATAACAGCTGCCCATTTGTCTATGCCAAGTTTGTCAGCAAGGCGAGCCTGGCTCTTTACCCAGTCACGTACGGTGATAATCGGAAAGTCTGGACCAAAGGGTTTTCCGGTTTTTGGATCAATGGATGATGGGCCAGTACTGCCGGCACAGCCGCCAAGGTTATTCAGGCAAACTATAAAAAATTTTTTGGTGTCAAAGGGTTTGCTCGGGCCAATACAGCAATCCCACCAGCCGGGCTTTTCCCTTTGATTGTCTGCATCGTGATAACCGGCAGCATGATGGTCGCCGCTCAAGGCATGGCAGATCAAAATGGCATTGCTTTTATCTGCATTGAGTTCGCCATAGGTTTCCACCATCAGGTCGTATTGTTCAATTATGCGTCCACTGCGCAGCTCCAGCCGCTCATCAAAATGAATGAGCTGCGGCGTGACGATTCCGACTGAGTCTGATGATATGGTTTTGGCCATGGTTTTATCGCAGCTAACGCTGATTATGCATAAGTTTTAAATGCCGATGACGAACATGGCAGCCTGCTCGCCCAGCCCGAGTCCCTGGCGCAGCGTCCCTACCACCATAATCTCTAGTATCTGAATTGCCAGGAAAATAAAGATTGGTGAAAAGTCTAGGCCTCCCATGGGCGGAATAATCTTGCGTAAACGGGACTGGATTGGTTCCAGTAACTGCTGAATTAGGAAGAGAGCAGGATTGCCGCTGTATGGAGCAACCCAGCTGGCAACGATGGAAATGAGCAGTCCCCAGAAGTAAATATTCAGGGTAAGCGAGATGAGGCCGAGGACTGACCAGCTAATCAGGTCGCCTAAGCTAGGCAGAGCATATCCTGCGGAGTAGATCATGATGGCTGATGCTAGTGTGCTGATCACCAGCGAAACAATGAGCGCGGCAATATTAAAGTTGCGCCAGGCTGGAATAATTTTTCGAAACGGGTTAAGGATTGGCGCGGTGAGTTTTGCCAGGGCCTGTGAAACAGGATTGTAAAAATCCGCATGACTGGCTTGCAGTAAAAAACGTGAGAGTAGGGCAAGCACAAGCAGTCCGCCCAGTGTATTCACGACCAGAACGACTACTTGCCCTATTGAATTACCCATGCCCATTCCTGCTTGCTATCTGAGGCTTGTTATTATTATCTATATTTTAACTTTTGTTTGATTATTCAGTGTCACTGGCAGGTTCAGCTAGTTCCCGCGAGCGCTGCGCGGCTTTGGCCAGTGCGCGAGCAACCATAGCATTGAAATCATCGGATTCAAACTGCCTGAGGGCAGCTTCAGTAGTGCCACCTGGAGATGTTACGCGCCGACGCAGCTCACTGACATCAACATTGCTGTTCTGGGCGAGTCTGGCAGCTCCTAGGGCTGTTTGCTGGCAAAGCAGTTCGGCTGTTTTCTTATCAAGCCCGAGTTCTATGGCGGCTTCCTGCATGGCTTCGATAAGCAGGAAGAAATAGGCTGGGCCTGACCCTGAAAGTGCAGTGACGGCAGCCATATCGCTTTCTTGTTTAAGCCAGCTCACAACGCCTACAGCCTTTAACAAGTTGTTGGCAAGTTGTCTCTGTTCATCTGAGCACTGGGCATTGGCAAAAAGCGCACTCGCACCTAACTGAACCAGTGCTGGTGTATTAGGCATGCAGCGCACGATGGCCTGTTCAGGGTGTGTCCAGGACTGGAGATTGTCCATCGTGATGCCGGCGGCAATGGATATCAGTAAACAGGAAGAGGATTCCAGAGACTCTTTCAGGGGCTTCAGGACATCCTGCATTACCTGTGGCTTCACGGCCAGGATGATTGCGTCTGCACCAGAGACGACAGCACTGTTGTCGCTGGAAGTGATAACTCTTTTTTGACCAAGCAGGTCGAGCCTGGCTTGGTCGGTATCCGAGGTCCGGATTTGATCGGCCTTCCAACCATCAGCGAGTAGGCCATCGATTAGGGCGGAAGCCATGTTGCCGGCACCTATGAAAGCGATGCTGTTATTTTTTTTTCTGTTCTCAGACATCGGGCAATTGTACCTTAAAGCCGCATCATACGGCTGTTACTGTTGCTCAGGAATTTCTTGGGCCAAATATGTCGGTGCCTATTCGAATCATGGTGGCACCCTCGGCTACGGCGGCCTCATAATCACTGCTCATACCCATTGAAAGTTCGCGGCAATGTTCAAATCCCTGTTCCTGAAGTTGATCCCTTGCGAGTTTTAGCCTGCGAAAGGCTTTTGACTGTTGTTCGAAATATTTGTTTGGTGCCGGGATAGCCATTAGTCCTGAAAGGACTATGCCTTTTTTGCCTCGGCAAGATGTGGCGAGTTCTGGCAGTTCCCGCAGGCTCACTCCAGCCTTGGTGGATTCTTCACTGATATTTGCTTGCAGCAGAATGCGCAGAGGTGGTAGGGCAGAGGGGCGCTGATCACTGAGCCGCGCCGCAATTTTTTCGCGATCGACACTATGGACCCAGTGAAAATTTTCAGCTATCAGGCGCGTTTTGTTGGACTGGATTGGCCCAACGTAATGCCAGGTAATATCTAGGTCGGAAAGTGCATGGATTTTGTCCAAGGCTTCCTGAAGGTAATTTTCACCAAAGTGCCGTTGTCCGGCTTGGTAGGCTTCCCTAATTTTTTCCGGCGGATGTGTTTTGCTGACAGCAATCAATTGAACCGACCGTTTCGGGCGACCACATTTGTTTTCAAACCGTGAAACCTGACGGAGAACTTTTTCAAGATTTTCTGGTACGCTCGGCGACATGCTTTATTCCTCACCAATACTCTAATTATAGGAGGTAGATAGTGAATATTCAGGAATTTCTTAATTCCAGTGTTCAGCAGGGACTTATGAATTGCCAGTAAGCCGCTTCCAAGGCTAAAAATGCAGACCAGCTCTGATTAGAAAACTTTAAAAAGAAGAACGCTGGCACTGATAAATATCAGGCCAGGATTTTTATTTTTTGCATGCCGTAAGTTTTTTGGCCACCATCAACCAGCCTTACTATAAAAATTTGGCGGCTGCAGAAAAAACTCCGGTTACTTGCGCTGCCTGAATGCCACTGTGTGGATTTCATGTCTTTTACCAAGGAAGCAGAGAAAATCGCGATTTCCTGGTGGGAATCCATGGGTCACATCAAGGCATGGAAAATAACCCTGAGCATCGCGCTACCTAGGAGAAAGGCAGGATACTATGGCGCAGCAATGTAGTGGTTTAGACTGTCGAAGTGATCAAGCAATTCACCTGATCAGGATTTCAGCGTTCAGGTATTATGCTCAAGCCAAGACTCAAGAATCAGCTGGGCAGCAATACTGTCTACGGCTTCTTTTTCGTCAAACTTTTTGCCAGAAACTTCGGCATTTTCGCGGCTGAAATTACGAGCCTCCCGAGTACTCAACCTTTCGTCCACACTATGCACCTGGAGCGCATACTTTTCTTCCAGTTTTTTCATGAACTGCCTGGCCTTCACCGTCATTTCATTTTCTGAGCCATCCATATTGTAAGGCATGCCTACTACTAGGGCGCCAGGTTTCCATTGCTTCAGAACTTCATCAATGGCCTCCCAGTACTGGTCGCCATTTTTGCACTTAATGACCGGCAGCGGTGAGGCAGTAGCTGTTATGGTCTGCCCAACGGCGGCACCAATTTTTTGTGTGCCGTAATCAAAACAAATCAGGGTAAGTGCAGTCAGGGTAATCGCCTTAACTGTGACCGACGTCAGTGGTGATCTGAGCCATATTGAATCCGAGAGTTTCAGCAGCCATGTCAGGTTTACGGTCAAAATCCCTGGAAAAAATAATGTCCTTGCTAGCAGGGCAAGTGATCCAGGTATTGTCTGCAATTTCCTGCTCAAGCTGACCAGGACTCCAGCCTGCACAGCCTAGGGCCACAAGATAATTGTCAGGACCTTCGCCGCGGCTTATGTCGTCTAGGATGTCCTTAGATGTAGTAATGCTAATGTTGTCTGTCACGTGAAGCGTTGATGACCAGTCACGCTGATCATCATGCAGGATAAAGCCCTTATCTGTTTCAACCGGACCGCCGGAGAGCACGGTCAGCTCACCACTTTCTGGGCGCTGAACAGCGATATCCAATTGGCTGAAAATTTCTTTCAGTTTCAGCTCAAGAGGTAGGTTTACAACGATGCCCAGCGCACCATCATCACCATGTTGCCACATGTAGACGACAGTCTTGCCAAAATAAGAGCCGCTCAACTGAGGCATGGCAATTAGGAAGTGATCTGTAAGATTTAGCTTTTCGTCATTCATGATATTTTTATCGATAGTATTGCCTTACTTTCCAATATTAGGTCAATAATATCCGCTTTCAATGCTCAACCTTCAAAAGCTGGCGAAGGAATTATTTCGACTGAATTGCCAGGTGCGAATGATATCTAGTATATCTGCAACCTGCCTCAGGTCTTCCGGGAAAGGCGCAAACGGTGCGGCCAGGTGGACGATGCGTATGGCCGATTCGTCCAGGATCTGATGGCCTGAGGAGCTAAGAATGCGTACCTCGGCAATGCTTCCATCTGAACGGAGTGAGACCAACAGCCGCAGGTTGCCATAGATACCCTGGGCAGTCGCCTGGGGTGGGTAATTCTGGTTGCCTACAGCCTCAACTTTTTTTCGCCAGTTATTCAGATACAGCGCATCACGGGCTTTCTGTGTGCTGGCTGAAGAGATCGTGTAACGACGTGGGCGTTTTGCATAGGCCTGGCGCCGGATATCCAGCTGGGCTTGCAGGCTGGCCAAGCGCTCATTGAGGTCAGATTCAGTGAGATTTTCCAGCGGCTGGTCGCTGTTTTGGTGTTCGGGATGCTCACTACTTTCCTGTTCAAGCTCTGTAAGGGCGTCAGCGGTGGTTGTGATGAACTGGCTTTCCTGCCGATGTTCAACTGAACGCTGCTGGTCAAACTCGGCTACGTCGTGGATGAGGACATCACTGAAACGTGATTGTACAGGCGTACTTGGCGCCGCTTTTTCTTCCTGGCTGCCGCTGCCCAGCTGGTTTTCCTGCGCCAGGAAATCGGCTTCTTGAGGTGTCTCGTTACTGCGATACTGGGCCAGGGTAATTTCCATAGAGCTGGAAGAGTTGGCCTTCTCATAAATACCGAATCCCACTCCGAGGATCAGAACTACGTGCAGGCAAATAGAGACAAACATGGTGAAGCCAAACCGTTCATTTGCCATAGACGTGGCTTTAGTTGTAACGGATGTAACCATTAGCTTCTGTAAAAGGCGCCTTTTCAGGCAGACAGTTTCTTTTCGATGCAGTCCATTAACTGGCCGGCAATATCTAGGTCAAATGCCTCGTCCAGCTCCCTCACACAGGTTGGGCTGGTGACGTTAACTTCCGTAAGGTAATCACCAATCACATCAATGCCGACAAACATTAATCCATTTTCACGCAGGGTTGGGCCAACCTGTTCACAAATCCAGCGATCCCGGTCTGATAGTTCAACCCCCTTGGCGGTGCCGCCCGCTGCAAGGTTTCCGCGGGTTTCATTCGCTGAAGGAATCCTGGCCAGCGCATAACCTACAGATTCGCCGTCAATCATGAGGATGCGTTTATCCCCCTCGGTGATCTCGGGAATAAAGGTCTGGGCCATGATTTGCCGACCGCCGTATTCGGTTAGTGTTTCTATTATTACGGTGACATTGGGGTCTCCTGGCTTGACTCTGAAGATGCCGGTTCCGCCCATACCGTCGAGGGGTTTGAAAATGACATCCTCATGGGTTTTGTAAAAATCCATTAGCAGGTCCTTGTCCCGTGAAACCAACCCCGGTGTGCAGCACTGGGGAAACAGGCTTGCACTGACCTTTTCGTTGAAGTCTCTTAATGCCTGTGGCTTGTTGACGACAAGCACACCTTCGCGTTCGGCCTGCTCCAGAATGTAGGTGCTATAGATAAATTCCCTGTTAAAAGGGGGATCCTTACGCATCAGTATTACATCAACATCGGCCAGAGAGCGGCGCTGCTGTGGCCCCATTTCGTACCAGTCATTTGGGTCCATTTTGACTGTAACATCATGTATCAACGCCATGGCCTTACTGTCATCCAGATAGAGGCCGCTCTGCTCTATATAGGAAAGTGACCAGCCGCGCTGCTGGGCTGCTTTGAGCATGGCAAGTGTGGTGTCTTTCTTGAAATTGATGGCCTGGATTGGGTCCATCACTACGGCTAGCTTGATTGTCATGGTTAACCCCGGCGCACTGTAAATTCAGTAAATAAGTACTTAAAGTATAACAAAAAGGGCAGGGTAGAACTTTTTAGTTATTTGGCAAATGGGTATTTTGGGAATCTTTGCTACAATCGCGCCCTCGTTTTTTCTTTCATTGTCAGGGCTATTCATTTGCGCGTTTTGGGATTTTACTGGGGCATAGTCGGGGTCATCCTGTTTCTGCTGTTTGCTATTTACAGGCTTACGCCGCGCATGCTGGAAATGTCTGATTATGCGCTGAACCCGGTTCACTGGATCAGTCTTCTTATCTTCGTTCCATGGATGGCATGGACTGAGGGTTACAAGGGCTTTCACAAGGCATTTGCCCCGCGGGTGATTGCGAGGGCTGTCTACCTTCGAGAAGAAAAGCGCCCCTATCTGAGCCTTTTGGCGCCCATGTTCTGCATGGGCTATATCTATGCCACACGCAAAAGAATAATAGTTTCCTGGGTTCTAACTATGGTAATCGTCGGTCTCGTACTGTTGCTCAGACTGATGCCGCAGCCATGGAGAGGAATCGTGGATGCAGGAGTCGTTACCGGTCTTTCACTGGGTATCCTGTCGCTGATATTTTTCTGGATCAGTGCCGAGAAAGATGAATGGGCGCACCCGATACCCCTGGATCTCCCTGAAAAGGCTGCTTCTGAGGCCCGTGGTGAGGTTCTGGATAATACGCAGGATGCCAGGGCTGAGCAGGCCGGTTAGCAGCCTTTTACCCAAGCACTTCCTTAAGCTGGTTTTCAGCAACAGCAAAGGAAAAATGGTTTTCAATGTTTTTCCTTCCTGCATCGGACAGCGACTCCCATAAGCCCTTGTCTTCATAAAGTCTGAGAATTTCACGGGCAAAATCATGCGGGTCATCTGCAATAAGGATGTCTTCTCCATGAACAAGATTCATGCCTTCAGCCGCCATGGTAGAAACTACTGCAGGCACACCATAGGCCATGCTGGAATTAATTTTCCCTTTGACCCCGGCACCGTAGCGCAGCGGCGCTATCGAAAGACGGATGTTATGAAATAGAGGCGCAATGTCTGAAACAAAACCGGTGAATTCAACATTTGCCGCTGCCCGTGATTTCAAATGGCCGGGAACATGGCCCCCCACAATTTTAATGCGTATGTCAGGATTGCCCTGTTGTACATTTGGAAAAATCTCGTCAAGAAAAAACTCCATGGCATCAGTGTTGGGCGGATGTTCAAAATTGCCGATGAAGAGAATACCAGTCCGTTCCTCAAAATTTTTGCCCCTGTCATGCAGTTGGTGCACGTTGCTAAGTAAATGAACCTTAACGTCTGGCGCCTCTTCTTTGAAAAGATTAATCTCAACTGGGCTGACAACCAGCGTGGTATGGGCTTTGCGGGCAAGGGTAAGCTCCTGATTTTTTCGCAGAACGGCGCTTTCCATCATCGCCTGGTCCTTTGAGAGCTCAGCTTCCCTCTGCTCGCGAAGGAAATGCAGGTCAACCGTATCAAACAGTATCCTTGCATCCGGGCATGCAGCGAGAACCGTGTCCATGAACTTTTCAGCGTAATCAGCGCGGCTAAGAATAACGGCATCAAACTGATGTCCATTATTCTCAATGTACTTGTCAGCGCTGGCCACATAAGGGGAGTACTGGCACTCGATACCAATGTTTTGGAGCATTGGTGTGTATTTTTCATGATACTGGAGGTTAGCCGGCAGGAATGTGACCTTGTATTCAAGCTTCTGCAGTATCTTCAGTATATTGAACATACGCAGTGACCCCGAATCATGATCCGGCATCAGTACGCGGGCATCTACCACAAGGATGCGTTTCTCAATATGCCGCTCCTTTTCAAGATGGGGCATGTGTCCGTTTGGCCGATGCCATTCTAGGGTATCCTTCCAGCGTGAGTAGAATTTTTCATGGTTAATCTGCTGGTATTTTTTTGCGCCGCTGTTTGGATCTGTCCCGGAGGTTACCCCTTCAAAATGAATGATGGTGCAGGCAGGCTGGTAATATACTTGCTTTCCAGCTTTGCGTACTTTGAAAGCAAGGTCGGTATCTTCGTAATAAGCGGGGGAGTAGTGAGAATCAAATCCGCCAAATCCAAGGTAGTCATCTCTTTTAAGCATCAGGCAGGCGCCTGAGCAGTAGTCAGCCTGGCGGCAGTATGAATATTCAGGGATATTGGGATCTTCACCGCGGCCTAAATTCCAGGCAGAGCCGTCGCGCCAGACTATTCCGCCCGCTTCCTGGAGTTTGCCATCAGCGAAAACAAGTCTTGCGCCTACCAGCCCCGCATCCGGAAAGTCACTGAAGGTTTGCCGCAAGGCCGTAAGCCAGCCCTTCCGCACCTCGGTATCATTGTTTAGTAAAACAATGTAATTACCTTTCGCTTCACTTGCCCCTGCATTGCAGGATTTTATAAAGCCTGAGTTTTCCTCGTTTGTTATTACCTTAATGCCTTGCATTGACTTGAGGAGTCCAGCAGTTGAATCCGTAGACTTGTCATCTACAACGATAACTTCGTATGACATTCCTACAGTGTTATCGAGAATGCTTTTCAGGCAGTGAGAGGTAAATTCATATTTATTGAAGACCGGAATAATGATGCTGATTTCTGGCTCTCTTAACTCAGGAAAAGATAGTGGGTAAGTTTTTTTCGATACTTTGAATTCCGGGTTTATTTTTTTTGGGGAATTTCTTTTTGCATTTAGCTTGATAAGAATTCTTTTGAACAGTCCGCAGAGCCCTTCTTTTCTGATGTACCACTGTATCTTGGTAAAGACACGCAGGGGTTTGGTCAGTTTCCAGCTCTTGCTACTATAAATAACCTCAAGTTCTTGTTTGTATTGCCTGTTTTGAGACTCCAGAGTTTTGTTTTGAGACTCCAGAGTTTTGTTTTGAGACTCCAGATTTTTGATACCCTTTTCAGCTTTCCTAAGATCATGGCGAATGTTATGCAGGGCGTTTTCGGTCTCTGCCAGTTTTTCCTGCTTATTGAGAATAACCCCGTCTTTCTCTTTAACCCACTTATTCAAATCATTTATGAAGGCTTCACGATCCGCAAGTAGCGATTTATGTTCTTCCAGAGCAATGTTAAGAACATTGATCCTGGGAAACTCTCGGCTTCTGTCCACCAAGGCAATTATTTTTTGCTCAGGCCATCGGCCAAGCCACTTGCGATAAATCGCTGCGCGGTATACGTCATTATTTTCTTTGTCTTCCTTGGCGCCAAAGCCGCTCTGTGAATCTATCCGGTAAGTTGCCGTGCATTTGTCGACAAAGAGAAAGTTATGCTGCTCAGCAAGCTGTAACCAGAAATCCCAGTCCTCATAGCGATCAAAGGCCGGGTCAAAGCGAATATTTTTATCGACCAGCGATTGCTTAAACAGCACGGCGTGAATAGGCAGTATGTTTTCTATCATCAGCCGAATCGAATCAAAGGGATGGGCAAATGAGGGACTTTGCTCAGATTTCCCGTCAGTCATTGTTCTTACTGCAGAGTAGGCGATACTGAACTCAGGATTTTTACTGAGTGCTTCAGTGAGCGAAGTGAGATGCCCCGGATCTATCGTGTCATCATCATCCAGGAAGAGGTAGAGATCACCCGCGGCTTTTTTCAGTGCCAGGTTGGCAGCATGTGAACGGCCCTGTGCGTCCTCGTTCTCGATCCAGCGTATGCGTTTATCCATCCCGGAGATTTCCGCTGAAAAATCTTCGCCACCGTCATTAATAATGATGATTTCGATATCTGGATAATCCTGATTGATGACTGACTGCAGAGTTTCCTGCAGAAGAGCTTTTCTGTCCTTAGTTCGGATAAGGACTGAAACGAGGGCTTGGTCAGTCATGGTGAATTTTTGTTGTTATCAGGTGTGGCGCCGGATAGCGCGGCAATCAAACTGTCAGGCGAGTGATATGAACAGCCAGAATTTCGCCAATAAAATCCAGGAACAATGTATCCAGGCTGGAGTTGAAGTGATTATGCTTTTCGCTGCCAATAACCAGGATTGGCATATTGATGCCTTTGCTCTCACGCAGGGATTCGCTGACATGGACGGGAATGACCGCGGCAGAAAGGATTTCCTTGACCGTATCAGGAAAAAGCAGTTTGGCCTGCTCCGGCGCCAGTTCACAGCAAAACGTTCTTTTCTTGTCGAACAGTTTTCCAAGAGTGTCTCGAGCATGAGTTGTCTCGAGTGTCCTGATGCTGTCACTTTCAATATCCAGATTTTGGAGTATGTCATCGGGTTTGTCCGCAATAAAAAACAGGCGGCTAGCGTGGGCGGCAAATTCAGATTTAAGAGTGTCTTCAACAGTGTCAGAAAGTTTTGGCAGCGAGCCTGTTTTTAACAGCTCGAGAATGATAAGGCGTGTTTTTTCAAAGAGAGCGTCATTTTCTTCTGCATTAAAAATAAAATCATTGATCTTATTCTGAAGCTCCCGGTTGCGGTCCCGAAACATCGCCACCTGGCGTTCAAGAAGAGAAATAGCGCCGCCGCTTTCATGCGGAATGGAGAGATCCAGCAGTAGTTCAGCTTTGCGATTGAAGAACTCCGGGTTGTCCTGCAGGTACTGGCTGACCGACTCGTCATCCAGGTTAGCTTTCAGGGAGTTTTCGTTGGTGGGATTTGGCTTCATACAGTGATAGTTCCTTCAAATACAGTGACAGCCGGGCCAGTTTTAAATACCGGCGACTGCCCGCCCTGCCAGTGGATCTGCAGTTCTCCGCAGGGAAGCTGCACGGTAACAGTATCATCCAGCAGGCCCTGACTTATTCCGGCTACTACAGCAGCACAGGCGCCTGTTCCGCAGGCCAGGGTCTCTCCGGCGCCGCGCTCAAATACCCTGAGCCTGATTGTACCCGTATTAACTATCTCCATGAAACCGGCATTCACCCTGTTTGGAAACAATTCATGACTTTCCAGCAGCGGTCCTAATTCGGGCACCGGAGTGGTGTCTACGCTCTCCACAATGGCCACGGCATGCGGGTTGCCCATGGACAGAACAGAGACTTCAAGGGTTACCCCGTTGGCAAGGGCCAGGGAGTATGTCTGCGCTTCGCTGCCGGCGATGAATGGAATTTCTGAAGGGCTGAATACGGGCGCGCCCATGTTAACAGTAACACGTCCATCAACAGCGGCCTTGCAATGCAAGCTGCCATTGACCAGCTGCAGGGCGAATTCATCCTTGTCGCTGAGACCGCGGGACCTGATGAAGCTAACGAGACAGCGGGCACCGTTGCCGCAATTCTCAGCCTGGCTGCCATCGGGGTTGAACACCAGGTAGGAAAAATCGAAGCCGGCCTGCGTTGCCGGGGCCACCACAAGCATCTGGTCAAAACCAATGCCGGTGTGACGACTGCCAAGGGTGCGTATCTGTTGCGGATTCAGGTCGATAACCTGGCTGACACCATCAAGCACAATGAAGTCATTGCCCAGGCCATGCATTTTAGTAAATTGAAGATTCATGATCTGGCTCGCAAGGCTTGTCAGGGCAGCGGAGATTCCAGTGCCAGCTGGTCCTGGTAGGTTTCACGCCTGCGCGCCATGTGCATCTCGGTGCCGTCCACCAGAATTTCTGCTGCCCGATTTCGAGTATTGTAATTTGAGCTCATGGCAAAACAATAAGCGCCGGCCGACATGACTGCAAGGAGGTCGCCATTGCTGATTGCCAGCTCCCTGTTGCGAGCAATAAAGTCGCCTGACTCGCAGACCGGACCGACCAGATCATACTGGCGCGCTATATTTTCCGCGTTAGGTACTACCGGCTGAACGTCCATCCAGGCCTGGTAAAGGGCAGGGCGTATGAGGTCGTTCATCGCAGCATCAACAATAGCAAAGTGATGCTCCCCATTACTCTTGATGTTGTTAACCCGGGTAAGCAGAATACCGGCATTGGCTGAAATTGAACGGCCCGGCTCAAGCACCAGGGTCATGGCACGATGGCCCATGAGAGAGCGCACTTGTCCGACAAGCTCGCCGGCAGCCGGCGGCTCCTCATCCTTGTAGGTCACGCCAAGACCGCCGCCGATATCCAAGTGGCTAATCTCAATCCCCTCGTCGCCCAGTTCATCCACTAGTAAAAGAACTCTTTCTAGTGCTGCGAGAAAAGGATCGATGCTGGTTAGCTGTGAGCCGATATGACAATCCACACCGATAATTTCAATACCGGACATGCCCGCAGCCTTCCTGTACAGTGTGCGGGCGTCTTCCATCGAAATGCCGAACTTGTTTTCCCGCAGCCCGGTAGAAATATAGGGATGGGTTTTAGCGTCAACATCAGGATTAACGCGTAATGAAACCGGTGCTTTGATACCAGCCTCTGTTGCCATGCCGTTAATCTGTTCAAGCTCAAGGGCTGATTCGACATTGAAGCAGCCAATACCTGCATCAAGAGCGGCCCTGATTTCGTCAAGGCTTTTGCCCACGCCGGAAAATATAACCTTTGCAGGGTCACCACCTGCAGCAATCACGCGTGCAAGCTCTCCGCCGGACACTATATCGAAACCGCTGCCAAGTCTGGCGAGTACACTGAGTACTGCCAGGTTCGAGTTGGACTTAACGGCATAGCAAACCAGGTGGTCACATCCCTGAAGCGCCTGCTCATAGGCCTGGTAATGCGCTTGCAATGCAGCCTTTGAATAGACAAAGCAGGGCGTGCCGAATTGCTCAGCTATTTGGGTGAGGGGTACCTCTTCAGCATAAAGCTGATTATTTCTGGTTTCAAAATGGTTCATTGTTTAGCGTTGACGCGGGTGGAATTACTGGCTTGTTGCTGCAGCAGGTGGAGGCACCAGGGGTCCTTTTTGCCCGCAACCGGCAACCATGCATAGACTGATTATCAGCAATGGCAGCAGCTTTTTCATATTCCGGACGGCCCAGGTAAAAATAAAGCCGGGATTATACTGATTTCACTGAAATCTTGCATTGTAAGCCCCTCCAGTGCCTTTATACTAAGCACCCTCATAATTACGGATATCACCATGAGCAGTCTCGATTTCAACACACGATACGATGAGACACTGCTGGCCATTGAGGAAGCAGTTGAAGAGGCGATAGAATCCAGCGAAACCGAACTCGACTTTGAGACTATCAACGACATTCTCACCCTGACTTGTGAAGATGGTACGTCCATCATCATTACGCGCCAGTCTGCCACCAGCCAGCTGTGGGTGGCCGCCAGGTCGGGCGGATTCCACTTTGACCTTGTCGATGGACAGTGGCTTTGTGATTCAGACCAGGAGTCCCTAGGCGTTAAATTATCCGGTATATGTCGCTCACAGGGCGGCGTGGACATTGATTTCAGTGACAAGGGAATTGCCTAGTGTTGGGCAAAATCCGTAGTTGGTTTTCACGATCCAGGCCGGGTTCAGCGACGCATGTCCCGGATTACCAGCAGCGTGTGGCAAACGAGCTTTCTAATTTCGATGATTGCACCAACGTGCATGAACTGCCTGACATATTTCATTACTGGTCCAACAAGCATCTTGCACCGCCGAAGTTTCATCAGTTCGGCATTACGGATCCGGAGCAGTTCTTCTTCTTTTATACTGCCAAGTTTCATGAGCGGTTTCCGGACAAGAGTATAAAGCTGGTCAGTATTGGCAGTGGCAACTGCGACATGGAAGCGCGACTGGCAAGACGCATGGTTGACGAAGGCATCACTAATTTCAGAATCGAGTGTATTGATATTAATGTAACAATGCTTGAACGCGGCAAAGAACATGCGCACGAACTTGGAGTGGGGGGATACATTTTTCCTCTCTATGGAGATTTCAATAGCTGGCAACCAGACAAGATTTACGACATCGTCCTGGCCAATCAGTGCCTTCATCATGTTGTAGAACTTGAACACCTCTTTGAAACCATTTACAGCGCGCTGTCGAAAGAAGGGTACTTCCTCACCTCGGATATGATTGGCCGCAATGGCCACCAGCGCTGGCCCGAGGCGCTCGCACTAGTGGAAGAATTCTGGGAGGAACTGCCACAGGAATACCGCTATAACCAGTTGCTTAAACGTCATGAAGAAAAATACATCAACCATGACTGTTCTGAGTTCAGTTTCGAGGGCATCAGGGCCCAGGATATTCTTCCACTGCTGGTTAAAAATTTTCACTTTGAGTTATTCCTGCCGTTTGCCAACCTGGTGAGCGTATTCATAGACAGGCCGTTCGGGCACAACTTTAATGCCGAGGGTGAGTGGGACAGGGATTTTATAGATCGAGTACACGCCAGGGATGAAGAAGCGATGCTCTCTGGTGAGATCAAGCCGACCCAGATGTTGGCTGTCCTGCGCAATACCTCCGTAGAAAGAACCCTGCTCGATCCACGACTGACTCCCGAGTTCTGTATTCGACAGCCGGACTGATATCTCAGTCAGCCCGGGTTGCTGCCCGGTAGCGTTCAGCCCTGGCGGGATCAAGGTCCTCCAGGTGGCCGGCAATTTCTTCATCACTGGCAGTGTTGGCAGGGGCCAGTGCCGAATCAAAGCTTTCGCTAAACAGTTCGCCATCTGAGCGGCCTAGATATTCCCTGGCGAGTTTCTCGTTAGATTCACGGACTCTTTCCATGATGAGCGCGGATTGCTCTGCGGAAATAATATTGTTGGGAAGAAATTCCTGGCGCTTGTTGTTATCCCTTATGATGCGTCTTGCTGTCTTTAGGAACTCGGCTTCCCCGTGAAACACCTTTTTTAGCCGACGATAAGTGTCGAGCCTGCGGGCATCAAAACTAAGATTGGTGTTCTTAACATCGAGGACAAAATCCTGAGTAGAGGAAAAGCCCACGGTCTTCAAAAAATCTTTGAGCAGGTTACGCTGGTGTAACTGGGATTTTTCATATACTTTCAGGATTATTCTATCCTTGCCGAAAACGCTAGCAAAAAGATCATTTACCAGGAAGTAATAATCCATCGCCCTAAAGGAATCATGTTCCTCGAGCTTGGCCTGGAAAAACTCATCGAAGGGCATCGTTTTATCACCGTATACAATAATGGTCTGGTAGAGCGCCTGTAGAAAGTCATCCTGGCGGCGCAGGTAGACCACAATATTGGTGTTATACGGTTCCAGGTACTGGGCGATAAACTCGAGCTGGTCAATGTGGCGGCAGTTGGAAAATGTTTCTGAAGACACCAGAATCTTTTTTTTCCTAAGGGAGTTTATTTCTGCCTGGAAATTGTCCCAGGTCTGCGCATCTTTCTCGAATGCCGCTCGCGCAAGATTGTGATGGGCGTAGGCAAAATCGGAATCCCCGCCGATTGTTCCTCGTGGATAGATATACCCACTTGAGTCAAGGGCTTCTGTGTTGTCAAACAGAAGCCCCTGGATCGCACTGGTGCCTGTTTTAGGCAGGCCAATATGAAGATAAAGTGATGGCCTTCTAGATCCAAGTAGCCTTGAAAGAAAATTTTTCACGGCTCTATTTAGACTTTGTCCTCGTTATAAATATGCAAGCTCCTTTGTGGGAAGGGAATGGATATTCCGCCTTCTTCAAGCTTGACCTTCAGGTTTTCGGTCAGATCAAAGCGAACGGCCGAGTAGTCTTCGGTTTTCACCCAAGGCCTGATTGCAAGGTTGACGCTGCTGTCGGCAAGTTCCAAAACGGCAATTTTGGGTTCAGGGTCATCAAGGATACGGCCATCAGCGTAAATGACATCTTGGATAATCTGTTTGGCATTGCCAATGTTGTCGTCATAACTAATTCCGATGACGAGATCAATGCGGCGGGTCGGTAAAGCGCTGGTGTTCGTAATGGTGCCGCCATAGACAGAGGAGTTTGGGATAATAATGCGCTGGTTGTCGCCGGTATGCATCAGGACACAGAATAAGCCAATTTCATCAACCACCCCTGAAACACCTCCCACGGTCACAAAGTCACCGATCTTGAAGGGACGGAAAATCATGATCATGACTCCTGCTGCAAAGTTGGACAGCGAATCTTTCAGCGCCAGGCTAACGGCCAGGCCGGCGGCGCCTAGAATTGCCAACAAGGAAGTCACATTTACACCAAGCGTGTCTATCGCTGCTAGAATCACAGCGACTAGGAGAACGGTATAGATAATACTGCCGAGGAACTTGACCAGGGCTTCATCCAGGCCTGACTTGCCTATCAGCTTCCTGATCATGTGGGTCAACCACTTGGCGATCATCCGGCCAATGATGAAAATGACTAGGGCTGTAATAATTTTGATACTCCAGGGGATTATCAAGGCTTGAATGTAGGCTGGATCAAGATTCACGGGAGTCTTCTTTTATAAATTTTTTATGAAAGCAGAGATTTGGCTTTCGTGATGGCTTTTTTTACCTGTTCAGGTGCAGTGCCGCCGATATGGTTCCTGGCGTTCAGTGAACCCTCCAGCGTCAGAATATCAAAAACATCATTTTCGATATCAGGGGAAAAATTCTTCAATTCCTCAAGGCTGAGTTCGCTCAGATCCTTGCCCTGCTCAATGCCGTAAGCTACTGCTTTGCCAACGACCTCGTGGGCGTCGCGGAAGGCGGTTCCCCTTCTTACTAGGTAATCAGCCAGATCGGTTGCAGTAGAGTAGCCCTTCAGTGCGGCAGAGCGCATGTTACCAGGATTCGCCTTGATAGCAGGAATCATGTCAGCGAAGGCTTTCAGGCTGTCCTTTACAGTATCCAGGGTGTCAAAGAGGGGCTCCTTGTCTTCCTGGTTGTCCTTGTTATAGGCAAGCGGCTGGGACTTCATCAGGGTGAGCAGCGACATCAGATGTCCAACGACCCTGCCTGATTTTCCACGGACCAGTTCAGGAACGTCCGGATTTTTCTTCTGGGGCATGATGGATGAGCCGGTGCAGAACCGGTCAGGCAAATCAATGAAATCGAACTGTGCAGAAGTCCAGATGACCAGTTCTTCGGAAATACGGGACATATGCGTCATCAGCAAGCTGGAAGCGGCACAAAACTCTATGGCGAAGTCTCGATCACTGACGGCATCCAGCGAATTGGCGGCGGGTTTGTCAAAGCCAAGCAGCTCAGCAGTCATTTCCCGGTCAATAGGAAATGATGTCCCTGCCAGTGCAGCCGCGCCCAGGGGCGACACGTTTACCCTCTTGCGGCAGTCCTGCATTCTTTCATGATCACGCTGAAACATCTCAAACCACGCCATCAGGTGATGGGCAAAACTGATGGGCTGTGCAGTTTGCAGGTGAGTGAATCCTGGCATGACTGTATTTGTTTCATTTTCTGCGAGGCTCACAATGCCTTTCTGCACCGCCCTGATCGCTGCACAGACGTCATCAATTTCCTGGCGCAGGTAGAGACGGATATCGGTCGCAACCTGGTCGTTCCTGGACCGGCCAGTGTGTAGTTTCTTGCCGGTGCCACCTATTTTTTCAGTCAGGGCTGCTTCAATATTCATGTGGACATCTTCAAGACTAACCGACCAGTTGAAATTGCCGGCATCAATATCTGCCTTGATGGCTTCGAGGCCCTTGGTGATTTGCCTGCACTCCTGATCTGTGAGAATGCCCGATTTTGCCAGCATGGTGGCATGAGCGATGGAACCCTGGATGTCTGCCAGGTAAAGCCTCTGGTCAAAAGTGACAGACGCAGTGAACCTCTCCACAAAGGTATCCGTGGGTTCAGAAAACCGCCCGCCCCAGAGCTTGTCTTGAGTCTTGTCCTGGCTCATGTTGTTAAATCAAGAGGTTACGAGATAAAAGAAGCAGCGATTATAGCAACCAGCGCCTTGTATGGGGTAGCGCCGGCATTGATAAAGCGTAAAATAGACTGGAGTGCTGTAAATGACGTGCAGCGTCCAATCCGAATATCCAGGCGCCTCCTGAACTATCGCAGAGAGGGGTCGTCGCAAAACCAGGCATTATGAATAAAAATCTTGTCCGAATCGCCACTCGTGAAAGCCCTCTGGCCATGTGGCAGGCAGAATTTGTAAAGCGCCAGTTACAGAAATTTCATCCCGAACTTACCGTCGAGCTGTTACCCATGACTACCAGGGGTGATCAAATCCTTGATGCCCCCCTGGCTAAAATTGGCGGCAAGGGGCTTTTTATGAAAGAACTTGAAGTCGCCATACTGGAAGGTAAAGCGGATATTGCCGTGCATTCCATGAAGGATGTCCCAATGGAGTTCCCTGATGGGCTGCAGCTTGGGGTCATTTGTGAAAGGGAAGACTTCAGGGATGCTTTTGTATCCGACAATTATTCATCGCTTGAAGATCTGCCGGAAGGCGCCTGCGTTGGCAGTTCCAGTTTAAGGCGGCAGTGTCAGATCAGGGCAATTCGTCCTGACCTGAAGATTAAAAACCTGAGAGGTAATGTGAACACACGCCTGAGAAAGCTTCAGGAGGGTGAATATGACGCCATCATACTTGCTGCCGCAGGACTTATCCGGCTCGACATGAAGGATCGCATAACTTCGACTATTCCGGTTGATCAATGTCTGCCGGCTGGGGGACAGGGTGCAGTGGGTATTGAATGCAGGCAAAACGACAGTGACATCCTCGCTTTGCTGCAGCCGCTTGAACACAGCGAAACCAGATGTTGTGTGAATGCAGAAAGAGTTATGAACGCCCGCCTGAACGGCGGCTGCCAGGTGCCTATAGCCTGCCTTGCCCAGCTGCAAAGTGACGGAGAAGGTCTGCAGATCAGGGGCCTGGTGGGCGAAGCTGATGGTTCAAGGCTGCTTCGTACTGAAGTCAGCGGTCCCTCGAGTGAAGCCGTTGCACTCGGAGAGGCGGCTGCGGAGGAACTTCTTGCACAGGGAGCCGATGAAATCCTTTCAGCACTGGCTGATGAGTAACAGGGTGCCGGTGCATGCTTGAAGGTAAAACATTCTGGCTGACCCGTCCCGAGGGACAGTTTGAATCACTGCAAGCCAGTCTCCAGGACAGGGGCGCCATCGGGGTCTCGCTTCCCATGCTGGCAATAGAGCCACTGGAACCGGATGCCACGATTAAGGATAGGGTACTTAACCTTGACCATTTTGACCTGTTGTTTTTTGTCAGTACCAATGCGGCAAAACTTGGCATGGCGCTGATAAATGACTACTGGCCTCAATTTCCAGTACAGATAAGTCTTTATGCGGTTGGTCCAACCACCGCCGGTGTGCTGGAGGATTTTGGTCTGAATGCAGAGTATCCACGAGAGAGAATGAGCAGTGAGGCTATGCTGGCACTGGAATCCCTGCAGAATATAGAGGGAAAAAAGGCGCTGATCATTCGGGGCGTGGGGGGGCGCGAGCTGCTTGCTGCAGATCTCAGTAAGCGAGACGCTGATGTACAGTACCTGGAAATTTACCGGCGGGAGTGCCCGGCTTATGAGCCTGGTGAAGTTAAGGCTGTTTTATCCGGGCAGAACCCCGATGGCGTTATTGTGACCAGCGCCGAAGCCCTTGAGAACCTGGGGAGCTTGCTGCAAAGAGATAGTTGCGCTCTAGCTGACATTCCGTTATTTGTTTCCTCAGAAAGAATCGCCGCGCTCGCGGCTCAGTCCGGATTTGAAAATACTGTTACCATGACAGGCGCTGATGACGACAGCATTATCCTGGGTCTTGAACAAAACTTCTGAACGTCGAAAGCATCTCAAGAGCAATGGCTGAAGATACAGAGACACAAAAAGAATCAACCACTGCTGAAAAGCAGGGACAAGGAGGCAATCGCATGCGTATGCTTGTGGACCTGCTCTTCAATCTCGTCATCGTGGCCTGTGTTGGATACGTTGGGTACATGGTTTATGAGCAGAACAAGGCAGTAAACGTTTTGTTTGAGCAACAGAACACCTTCTCCAGTGAACGAAATAATGCTGCACAACAGATCAATCAACTGCAGGAAACAGTATCGGCTCTGGAGTCACAGCTGGTCACTGCGAGAGAGGAAAGTGCTGCATTTCTGCAGGAGCAGTCAGCACAGCTGGACCAATTGCAAAACGAACTAGTCAGCACCCGTCTGAGAATCAATGATAATAATCCCGGGGCAAGCCAGGCATGGCTGCTTGCTGAGGCATTATCACTGCTAAGACTCGCAGAACAACATCTTGTTGTTGCAAATAACATCCGGACTGCCCAGGCACTTTTTATAACTGCAGATGATGTACTGGAGCAGATAGATGACCCTTCAATTTTTTCCATCAGGGAAATCCTCGCAGGAGAGCTTGCTGCTTTAAGATCTCTACCGGAGATAGATATACGCGAAATCTATCTGCGCCTAGGGGAGGCAGCGGAGCAGGCGGCGTCACTCCAGGTTAGCAATGACCTGCAGACAGAAATCCAGGCGGGTGAAACACTTAGTCTGTCTGGTCAGCCTGACGCAGAGCCGGGCTGGCTTTCACGTTTCACGTCGAGCGTTGGCGATACGCTCGACAATTACCTGGTGGTCAGGAGGAGGGATGCTCCTTTACAGGCACTGTTGACGCCGGGCCAGGAAGCCGCAGTAATGCAAACAATTCAGCTGCAGATCGAGCAGGCCAGGACAGCGCTAATTGGCGGTGAGCAGGAAATTTTCACCGATAGCCTGAACCAGGCACGTGAAAACGTAGAAGCCTATCTCTCTGGTGATCCCTCTGTAAAATCAGCTGTCATGATGACGCTCTACAGTTTAAGCCAGCAGCGTATCAGGTCTGAGCCGCCTCCACTGAATAGAGCCAGGGCGGCACTCCAGCAGATCCTATCCGTTAGCAGCCAGGACGGTGATGGTTAGAGCATTTATTTACAGTCTTGTTGCCTTAGGGATCGGAGCCGGACTATATATCCTACTAGGGGATGATCCCGGTTTTGTCCTAATATCCTTCGGTACCTGGACCGTCGAAACTACGCTTGTTGCTATGGTGCTGCTGCTCCTGGTGGTGTTTGCTCTTTTCTATGGCCTCTATCGTTTTCTGCTGCTCATTAACCCTGTTGGTCTGTTCAGAGGAAATTCCTGGTTAGGCGGCAGGCTTCGTAAAAATGCCGTTATGGCCAGTGAAAACGGCTTGCATAAACTGCTGCTTGGTCACTGGCAGGATGCCTACAAACTGCTGGTGGAAAATGCAGACCGCGTTGACAACCCCGTGTTCAATTATCTTGCGGCCAGCCTGGCGGCCTGGCAGCGCGGCGATGATGTTTCCTGGAATTACTGCCTAGAACAGGCTGGTATCAAGGCGCGTAATCCAAGTCCCGGCATCAAGACATTCAAGGCCTTGCTTGAATACCGCTCAGGAAAAGTGGAGCAGAGTCTTGCCATACTCCTCGCCCTCGACAAGGAAATGCCGGGCAGTCCTTATGTTCTTGGCTTGCTGAATACTATCTACCAGTCAATAGAGGACTGGGAAAAACTGGAAGCGATGCTGCCCGCGATGGAGAAAGCTAAAGTGATTTCCAGTGAAGACCTGGCGCGTCTTAAAGAAAAAATTATTGCTTCCTCCCTGCAAAAAATTACTGAGCAGAGTGGAGGCCAGGCTGTATTAATGCGTAAATGGGATGATGCGGATAAAAAGATTCGCGGCAGTGAACCCGCCACCCTGGTCTATATTGAAAAATTGCTGGAGTTCTCCCGGCATGATGAAGCAATGGCAGTTGCTGTCAGTTTTCTTAAAAGCAGGTGGAGTGACCAGTTGGTATTGCTGGCCGGTTATATAGACCCGTCTGATCCAGGTCAGCAGCTGGTGCACTTTGAAAAGTGGCTTAAGTCCCGACCCAACAACAGTACATTGATGTTAAGTCTTGGGCGCGCTTGTTTGCGCAATCGTCTCTGGGGTAAAGCCAGGGAATATTTTAAAAGTGCTTTACGCTTTTCCAAGACTATGGCCGTATCCGCCGAGGCTAATGCAGAGCTGGCGCGGCTGTTGGATCATATGGGCGAGCATGCCCAGAGTGCTGCACTTTATGGTAAAGCGATGGCGCAGCTAAACCATAAATTGCCAGAATTACCTATGCCTGATTAGCAGATGGCTAATCAATACCGAGTTCGCCCCAGAGCTCATCAATTTTTTGTACAACCTCTGATGACATCTGAATAGGCGTCCCCCATTCCCGGTCGGTTTCGGCAGGGAATTTATTGGTGGCATCAAAGCCGATTTTTGAACCGAGACCGGAGGCCGGTGAGGCAAAATCGAGATAGTCGATAGGGGTATTTTCAACTATCACCGAGTCGCGGGCAGGATCCATTCGTGTTGTCATCGCCCAGATCACATCGTCCCAGTTACGAACATTCACATCACCGTCAGTAACAATTATGAATTTCGTATACATAAACTGGCGCAGGAAAGACCAGATACCCATCATGACGCGTTTAGCATGACCGGCATACTGTTTCTTCATGCTGACCACGGCAACGCGATAAGAGCAGCCTTCTGGCGGCAGGTAGAAATCGATGATCTCCGGAAACTGTTTTTGCAGTATCGGGACAAATACTTCGTTGAGTGCCACACCCAGTATTGCAGGTTCATCTGGCGGCCTGCCGGTATAGGTACTGTGGTAGATCGGATCCTTACGGTGGGTAATCTTTTTGACCGTGAAGACCGGGAACATTTCCACTTCATTGTAATAACCGGTGTGATCGCCAAAAGGACCTTCCTCGGCCATTTCATCCGGTTCTATGACGCCTTCAAGCACAAACTCTGCCGAGGCTGGAACCTGTAAGTCATTCGTCAGCGACCTGGTGACCTCGGTTTTGCCGGATCTTAGCAGGCCGGCAAAGGCATACTCAGATAGTGTATCGGGCACAGGGGTAACTGTAGCCAGTATCGTCGCGGGGTCTGCACCAATAGCAATGGATATAGGAAAGGGGTCACCCGGATGCATTTCTTTCCATTCCCTGAAATCAATCGCGCCGCCGCGATGGGCGAGCCAGCGCATGATGAGCTTGTTTCTACCCAGTAACTGCATCCTGTAGATGCCGAGATTCTGACGTTCTTTATTGGGACCCCTGGTGATGACGAGGGGCCAGGTGACCAGTGGGCCGGCATCGCCTGGCCAGCAGGTCTGTATTGGCAGTTTGTTCAGGTCAACATCATCTTCTTCAATGACAACTTCCTGGCAGGGCGGTTTACGGACTTCCTTAGGGTTAAGATAAAGGGCATTTTTGAACTTGGGTGCTTTTTCCAGCAGGTCTTTCCAGCCGGCAGGCGGTTCGGGTTCTTTTAGGAAAGCCAGCAGCTTGCCCACATCTCGAAGCGATTCAACATCTTCCTGACCCATTGCCATGGCCACCCGTTTCGGTGTCCCAAAAAGATTACCAAGCACGGGAATGGAATATCTCTTTGGATTTTCAAAGAGCAGGGCGGGGCCCTTTTTTTTAAGTGTTCGGTCACAAATCTCGGTGAGTTCGAGATGAGGATCCACCTCCGCAGAAATGCGTTTCAGTTCGCCGGCTTTTTCCAGGGCCTGGATGAAGTCGCGCAAATCACTGAACATGGATCAGTCTCTGGTGCAGGCAAGCAAGGCAGTAAGCGACTACTTGCGTTTCATTGCCTTGAAGAATTCTTCGTTGGTTTTTGTATCTTTAAGCTTGTCGAGAATGAACTCTGTGGCTGGTACATCTTCCATAGAGGTAAGAAGCTTGCGCAGAATCCAGATACGCTGCAGCTCTTCTTCTGACATCAGGAGATCCTCGCGGCGGGTACCTGAGCGGCGAACATTGATCGCGGGGTAAACGCGCTTTTCTGCCATCTTGCGGTCAAGATGCAGTTCCATGTTACCCGTACCCTTGAATTCTTCGTAGATGACCTCGTCCATCTTTGAGCCCGTTTCAATAAGGCAGGTGGAAATAATAGTCAGGCTGCCGCCTTCCTCGACGTTACGCGCAGCACCGAAGAAACGCTTTGGTCTTTCCAGTGCATGGGCGTCAACACCGCCGGTCAGGACTTTGCCTGATGAAGGGATAATGGTGTTGTAGGCACGGGCAAGACGAGTCATCGAGTCGAGCAGGATGACGCAGTCTTCCTTATGTTCAACAAGGCGCTTGGCTTTCTCAATTACCATTTCGGCAACCTGCACATGTCGTGAAGGCGGTTCATCGAAAGTACTGGCAACAACTTCACCGCGAACAGACCTTTTCATCTCCGTGACTTCCTCGGGTCGCTCATCAATAAGCAGTACGATGAGACGACACTCGGGTGAGTTGCGGGTAATAGACTGTGCAATATTCTGCAGGATAAGTGTTTTACCTGCCTTCGGTGGTGACACGATCAGACCGCGCTGGCCTTTACCGATAGGAGCAACCAGGTCGATGATCCTAGCACTGAGATCTTCTGTACTGCCGTTGCCGGCCTCGAGTACGAGACGTTCGTCGGGAAATAATGGTGTCAGGTTTTCAAAAAGTATTTTCTGGCGGGCGTTTTCAGGTTTGGCAAAATTAATCTCGTTTACTTTCAGGAGGGCAAAATATCTCTCGCCTTCTTTGGGCGGCCTGATCTTGCCCGCGATAGTGTCACCGGTTCTTAAACTAAAGCGCCTGATTTGGCTGGGAGATACATAAATATCATCTGGACCGGCCAGGTAGGAAGAATCTGCTGATCTGAGAAAGCCAAAACCATCCTGGAGAATTTCAAGAACACCATCGCCGTAGATATCCTCACCATTCTTGGCATGACGCTTGAGCATCTGGAAGATAACATCCTGCTTACGGGTTCTCGATACATTATCGAGGCCCATTTCATGAGCGGTTTCAAGTAATTCGGATATAGGTTTGGTTTTAAGTTCTGAAAGATTCATGTTGTAAATACGATTTTTGAAAGTTGAGAGTCAGACAGGAGTTGTCCGACACGTTGAGAGTTTTTTATTTGATTCAGGTTTTTGGGTGAAACGCCTGGCGTTTCGGGAATTCAAAATTTTCTTGTAGTTATAGTTAGTACTGTGGGTTTACTTCTAATTATGGTCTTAAGTTTTGTTCTTAAAGTTGGAAAACTGCTCTGGAATTGGTGTCGAGCTGACAACCAGACGTAATCTATCACCCCTTTTTTGGAGTGTCCAGAAAAAATAAGGGTTTTCAGGCTCTTGCTAAGACTGGTGAAAACAGGGTTTGGGAAAGAAAGGCTCCCTGTATGAACAGAGAGCATATCCCCTAAGCAGATTCGACAGAAAGGGTTTTAGATCGTGCTGTCAATAAATGCGGCGAGTTGCGACTTGGAAAGTGCGCCAACTTTTTTGGCTTCAGCTGTTCCATTCTTGAACAGAATCAGCGTTGGAATACCTTTTACGTTGTATTTAGGCGCCGTGTCCGGGTTGGCATCCACATCCAGTTTGCATACTTTAAGTTTGCCGGCATATTCCTCAGCAATTTCATCAAGGACTGGAGCGATCATTTTGCAGGGACCACACCATTCGGCCCAGAAATCAACCAGGACGGGGTCGCCAGCATTCAGTACTTCTTCTTCAAAATTTGCATCTGTTATATGGGTGAGGTTTTCGCTCATTAGGTTTTCCTTGGAATGGATCTGGAGTTAAAAACTGTGTTATTCAGTGGAGTAATGATAAGGGCAAATCGCCAGTATTCAAGCTTGCCGTTTCAAAATCTCGGCTAAGAAGACCCGGTCAGGCCTGGATTCTTTCAGCTGCCTGCAGGGCAAAGTAGGTCAGGATGCCGTCTGCCCCTGCACGCTTAATGCCCGTGAGCGCTTCCAGGATAATTTTGTCCGGTTCAAGCCAGCCTTTATCAAAGGCAGCGCAGAGCATCGCGTACTCACCGCTGACCTGGTAGGCAAACGTTGGTACAGCAAATTCTTCTTTGACGCGGCGAATGATGTCGAGATATGGCATGGCTGGTTTCACCATCACCATGTCGGCCCCTTCCTGGAGATCCAGGGCAACTTCGTGCAGGGCTTCATCGGTGTTGGCGGGATCCATCTGGTAGGTCTCCTTTCCGGCGCCGCCCAGGTTGCCAGAAGAGCCAACGGCGTCCCTGAAGGGGCCATAAAAAGCTGAAGCATATTTCGCTGAATATGCCAGGATTCGCGTATTCACATGGCCGCTTTTTTCCAGAATTTCCCTGATGGCGCCTATTCGGCCGTCCATCATGTCAGAGGGGGCAACTATGTCGGCGCCTGCCTTGGCATGGGAAAGCGCCTGCTTGACCAGGGTATCAATCGTAACATCATTGAGGACATAGCCCCTGTCATCAATAATGCCGTCCTGGCCATGGGTGGTGAATGGATCGAGCGCGACGTCAGTAATGACGCCAAGACCTGGACATGCATCTTTGATTGTCTTGACTGCCCGCTGTGCCAGGCCATCAGAATTGAATGCCTCTTTGCCGTCATCACTCTTGGTGCTTTCATCCGGTACCGGGAAGATGGCTATTGCAGGAATGCCAAGCCCCTCTGTTTTCCTGGCTTCAACAGCCAGCTCATCAAGGGTAAGTCTTTCCACACCGGGCATTGAAGGTACTGGCTCTCGAAAACCTTTTCCTTCGATTACGAACACCGGGTAAATCAGGTCGTCGGGGGTCAGGACAGTGTCACGCATGAGTCTCCTGCTGAAATCATCAGCACGCATACGCCGCATCCTGGCTGCTGGGAATTGCCTGTTGTATCGATTGTCAGACACGCCTTTGGTCCTGAATTCCGTTACACTAAATTCCCGGTTAAACCATAAGAACCGGGAATGGCCGATTAATAGAGGCCGACACTATATAACATCTCGCGTCTGACCTGTAGTTTCGACAATTGGCAGCAATGGCAAGTTTTTACGACTTTAACGGTCAATAGCGTGACCTATAAAGAAAAACCCGCGGGATTAATCTGCGTCAATAGAGATCCTGCAGACCTGAAATGAATATCAAGAAAATAATTCTACTGGTAATTGTTGCCTCGCTGATTGTGCTTTTTTTCGCCCTGGACCTTCAGCGCTTTTTTAATCTCGAGTATTTCCAGGAGCAGCGCGACGCCATTCTTGCCTATAAGAACGAGAATTTCTGGCAGAGCAGCGCGGCCTACTTTTTCTTGTATGTGCTTGTTGCGGCGCTGTCTCTGCCGGCAGCAGCAATCTTAACCATTGCCGGTGGAGCCATATTCGGTCTTCTCTGGGGACTTATCATGGTCTCCTTTGCCAGCACCATTGGCGCCACGCTTGCCTTTCTTATTTCAAGAACCCTGCTGCGTGACTGGGTGCAGAAAAAATTCGGCAGATCACTGCGAGTGATCAACGAGGGAATTGAGAAGGACGGCGTTTATTATCTTTTCACGCTGCGCATGATCCCGGCCTTTCCTTTCTTCCTGGTCAATGTCGTGATGGCACTCACGCCAATCTCGGCGGCAGCTTTCTACTTTGTCAGTCAACTAGGGATGCTTTTCGGCACCGTGCTTTACGTCAATGTCGGTGCTGAACTGGGTGCGGCTACCTCACTGCCCGATGTCTTTAATGTTGGCGTGATCCGTGCGGTCGTCGCCCTGGCAATATTTCCATGGATAGCTCGCTGGACAGTCAACTATTTCCGCTTTCGAAAAGTAATGAGTAAGTGGAAAAAACCTGCCAGTTTTGACACCAACATGGTGGTTATCGGTGCAGGCTCAGCGGGGCTCGTCACTTCTTATATCGCTGCTCTGGTCAAGGCCAGGGTCACGCTGGTAGAGAAGCAGAAAATGGGAGGAGACTGTTTGAATACCGGCTGCGTGCCCAGCAAGGCTCTTCTTCGCAGCGCCTCGGTCAGTCATTTGTTTACTCGGGCAGATGAATTTGGCCTGGTGGAGGCAAGCGCAAAAACAGATTTCAAAAAAGTCATGGCCAGAGTCAGGCAGGCCATTGCTGCTATAGAGCCTCATGATTCGGTTGAACGTTATTCTCAACTCGGTGTTGATTGTCTCGAGGGGGAGGCTAGGATTGTTTCCCCTTATAAAGTGGAGGTGAGCGGGAACGAAATCAGCACGCGCAATATTGTTATCGCGACGGGTGCGAGACCACTGGTTCCTGATATACCGGGAATTCACGATATTCAATTCATGACTTCGGACTCAATCTGGGAGCTCGAGGAATTGCCTGAGAAACTGCTGGTTGCAGGAGGTGGTCCTATCGGCTGTGAGCTGGCGCAGGCCTTTTCGCGGCTGGGCTCCAGGGTCACCATAGTGCAGAAGGCTACACACCTGCTGCCGCGTGAAGACCAGGAAGTGTCAGAATTTGTAGAGGCCAGCTTTCGTCGTGAAGATATTAAAGTGCTCACCACGCATGAATTGAAATCATTCCATGCAGAAAATGGTGAACACCATGCCATTGCCACCCATGACGGCCGGGAAACAAAATTGTCTTTCAGTCACGTGCTGATTGCCCTGGGCAGAAAAGCCAATACAGAAAACCTGGGGCTGAAGTCGCTCGGCATCCGCTTGAATCCCAGCGGCACTATTCATGTAAACGAGTTCCTCCAGGCCACTTATCCGAATATTTTTGCCTGTGGTGATGTGGCAGGGCCCTACCAGTTCACGCACATGTCATCACACCAGGCATGGTTTGCCGCCATTAACGGCCTCTTTGGTTCGTTCAGGAAATTCCGCGTCAATTACAACGTAGTCCCTTGGGCAACTTTTACCGATCCAGAAGTCGGCAGGGTTGGCTTGAACGAAAAGGAAGCCTTACTGAAGGATATTCCTTTCGAGGTGACTCACTATGACATTAATGATCTAGACAGGGCAATTGCAGACAGCGAAGCCCGTGGCTTTGTAAAGGTGTTAACAGTCCCCGGCAAAGACAGGATCCTGGGTGCAACGATCGTTGGCTATCACGCTGGCGAGCTGATCAACGAGTTCATCCTGGCGATGACTCACAATCTGGGACTAAAAAAAATCATGGGAACGATTCACATCTATCCCACGCTGTCGGAAAGCGGCAAATTTGCCGCAGGTGAATGGCGCAAAAAGCATGCGCCCCAGTGGCTAAATTCCTACCTGGAACGGTTTCACCGCTGGAAGAGAAGCTAAAAGTGGGCCAGACCCTAATTCACAATTTCAAGCAGCTGATCTTCCAGCGCAAACCGAATGGCGAGTGCGTTATCCAGCTTTTCCAGATCCTTTGGCAAGGCTTCGTCCTCTGAACTGTGTACAAGCTCATCCTTGTACTTTTCATTAAATGAAAGCGCAAGGTTAGTTGTGGTCTCTATGCTATGGTAGATCTCTTCGAGTAATTTGCGATTGGCTTCCAGCACTTCAGTACTTTCATGCAGTAGTGTTTCATACACTTCAAAGTGCCCAGCTGAAATGTAATACATCAGGAATTCACAAAACTCCTCGATAGGAATATCCTGATCCTTGATCTGCAGGGCATGGTCAGAGTAAAGAGATTCTTCCAGGTCGTCGTTAAGAGCACTGCGCTTCTGCTTCCAGCGGCTGATGATGCCTTCAATTTCCTGGCGCCGGGCGGCAGTGAAATTACTTGCGTACCGCCTGGTAGATACAGACCGCGGCCAGGCCCACAAATCCGACCAGGCTCCATTGGGGAATGCTCATGCCGATAACCGGATCCTGCCACGCAATTTCCGCGCAATTGCCGTCTCCCGTCAGCATCACGGCCAGCACATCTTTCAGCGGGAACATTTCAATCATGTAGCTTACGCTGGGTCCACAGGCTGGTACCTCGTCCTTGGGCAGGTGCTGCAGGTAAATCTGGCGAATGGCAAAACCGCCGCCACCGGCGGCCAGCAGGGCAGTGAGCCCACCATAGATAACCTTGCCCCTGGCGACCGGGTTATGAATAAAGGCCACAAGAGAGACAATCCCGGTTGCCAGGAAAAACACGCGCTGCATGATACAGAGCGGGCAGGGCTCAAGCATCATGACATGCTCCATGTACATTGCTATTCCCAGCAGTGAGACACAAAACAGGAATATATAAAGGTATATCAGGCGGGTTCGCAGTAACTGATTGATTGTCGGGTTCATCTTTTTTTTTTGCTGTTTCCTTTGGTTCAGGAGTTATTCATTATTACCAGGTAAGACTCAAAGTCCATATCTTCGGCATTTTCTATGACCTGTCTGTCTTGATTGGATTTTGCAGACATTTCTTTCATCGCTGTCATAACTTTTTCATCCAGGTCCAGCGACCTAAAGTAATCGCTGTTTGCCAGCGACTGGTTCATGGCAAAGGTAAAATAGGGAGTTTTGAGATCATCCATGCGCTCGATTACCCTAGCAGAGGGGGTCAGCGCGCTGTTTTTTACCTTTTCCAGCTGTGCATCGGTTGCCCTGGAATGGCTATCATCCTGGTGAACCTCATCGAGCAGCCCTGCAATCTGGCGTGTTTCCTCGAGTATTTCAGTAGCCCAGTCTAACAGAGGAATTGAACGTCCTTTTTCGACGAGCTCTAAGCCGGGCTCCCGGCCGCGGTTGATCACGGTTTTCAGGTTACCCTCAATTTCCCTGTACTCAGCTTCTTCAGATGATGGACTGCTGCGCAGCAGACAGAACAGAAGAAAACTGTTGAGAAACTGGATCTGCTCCTCATCTATACCGACAGGTAGGAATGGATTGAGGTCGAGACACCTGACTTCTATGTATTCAACGCCGTCTTCCTTCAGCACATTTACCGGTCGTTTTCCGGAGGGAGCCTCACGCTTGGGACGTATGGTGCTGTAAAACTCGTTTTCAATTTGCAGAATGCTGTCGTTGAGCTGTTTGAATTCGCCGTTTTCCGGGGCAAATTTTGTGTAGGGCGCATAGGGGGTCTTGATGGCGCTGGTCAGGTCATGGGCATATTCATCAAGGTTGTTGTAGCTGATGGTTAGGTCCGCCTGGGCGTTGCTGGTGTAACCAAGATCGCCCATTCGCAGGCAAGTACCGTAGGGCTGGTAGAGCGTTCCCTGGTCATAGGCTTCGAGACCGTGATTGGGCCTGTCCCTTAAAAAACTTTTGCAGACTGCAGGAGAGGCACCAAACAGATATAGCAGCAGCCAGGAATAGCGGCGGAAATTCCTAATGAGATTAAAATACTGCTCCGTCTTGAAGTCCCTGAGGCTGATGTCTGTGCCGACGAGATCTTTATAAAGCGTCCAGAAGCTGTCTGGCAGTGAAAAATTAAAGTGTATGCCGGAAATTGTTTGCATGGCCCTGCCATAACGATAGCTGAGGCCCATCCTGTAGAGCGTTTTTAGTTTTCCTACGTTGGACGTCCCATACTGCGCCAGTGGAATAAGGTCATCATCATCCAGAACGCAGGGCATGCTGGATGTCCAGATAAGCTCTTCACGGTCCAACTGGGTAAACATGAAGGTATGCAGGTCAGAAAGAAAGCTCAGGCTTTCCTCGGGTGAGTGAAAAACCGGTGTGATGAATTCCAGTAGAGCCTCGGAAAAGTCAGTAGTGATGCTTGGGTGTGTCAGAGGTGAGCCCAGTCCATATGGATGAGGCGTCTGTGCGATATGTCCATCCGGGTCTATGCGCAGGCTTTCCTTTTCTATGCCGTGACCGATCTTCTTGAGACAGTTTGTTTCTGAAGAATCAGCGAGTTGGCTCAGGCGTTGCTTTAATTGTTTCGACAAAGCATGTTTCCCGAAAATCTTTAATTTTTACATGCATGGTTTAGCCAGTTCTAGACTGGCAAAAATCGCAGTAAATTATTGATAATATTAGATATTTACTGCAGAAAACACGCATGAAAAGCGGAGGCAGAGGATTATGCCACAGAAGAAGGCAACAGGATAATTACAATTGTGTAAGCTCTGCTGATTTTGGAGAGGCTGCGGCTACTTATCCTCGGCGCTTTTACGCTTGAAGCGGTGAATCTGGCGCCTGTCTTTTTTGGTTGGACGGCCTTCTGAAAATTGGTTTGCCGCGCGCAGACTTTTTCTTTTTTCTGCCTCGAGTTTTCGCTTTTCAGCACTCTCGCGAGTTTCCTCATAGAGCAGCGCGGCCTGGGGAGCACTACCGCGCTTATCTGAGAGTGCTTTTACGACAACGGTAAGTTCATCCCAGCCTTGACGGATCTGCAGCTCATAACCAACTTCTATTTCTCGACTGCTTTTGCTGCGACTGCCATTGCAGTGGACCTTGCCACCTTCTATCGCCTGTTTGGCTATCGAACGGGTTTTAAAAAACCGAGCAGCCCATAGCCACTTGTCCAGACGGACTTTCCCCTGAGTATCTTGGTTATCGTGAGCAGGCATTAGGCAACCATCAGTTCATTCAGGTGGACGATGCCGGGAAAGTGTGCGGGCTCCTTGGGTTCTTCTCTGGAGTCAGGGTGGAGAACATGAATGGTTTTTCCTATACCGCTGCGATGGGCACATTCCAGGACCGGGAGGCTGTCATCAACGAAAAGGGATCTCGCTAAATCTACTCCTTCACGTTCTACCAGCCGTTCCCAGAATCCATCGTTTTCCTTCGCGAGGTCGAATTCATGTGAGCTGATGGTTTCGTCCAGATAATGGTGCAGGCCGGAGGCCTCCAGCTTTATAGCCAGCGCTTTTGGGTGGGCGTTTGTTACCAGCATGACGCGTTTTTCCATCCCTTTCAGGTAAGCCAGGAACTCAGCGCAGTGAGGACGCATTTTGATGAGATGGCTGACTTCCCTTTTCAGTGCTTCAACATCCAGACTTAACTGCTCCGACCAGTGGTCAAGGCAGTACCAGAGCAGGCTGCCATAGGTGGCATTAGACAGAGTCCGAACCATATTAAAAGCTTCAGTTATCTCAATGTCCCGATGTGCGGCCACCTTCTGTGGCAGGTATTCAAGCCAGAAATAATTATCAAAGCTCAAGTCAAGCAAGGTGCCATCCATGTCGAGCAAAACCATATCTATTGATGACCAGTTAACCATTTCTAGTGCGGGTAAGTAGTTCAGGGAAATTGCATTATAATGGAGTTAACCCTTTTATTAATTCAAGACTTTATGAATTATCAGGCGCTGCTTACTGAAGTAAATGCAATTGCCAGGCAGGCAGGTGCTGCCATCCTGGAGATCTACGGCAGGGAAGCTAAGCTTGATGTTACGACCAAGGAGAATGATTCTCCGCTAACGGAAGCCGATCTTGCGGCGCACCGTACTATAGTTGATGCACTGCAGGAACTGACCCCCGCACTTCCCATACTCTCTGAGGAATCCAAGGCGATTTCCTGGGAGCAGCGACAAAGCTGGCAAACCTATTGGCTGGTGGACCCACTTGATGGGACCAAGGAATTTATCAACCGGAACGGGGAATTCACCGTCAATATCGCCTTAATCGACAATGGCAGACCCGTACTGGGGGTTGTCTATGTGCCCGTACTGGATATCGGTTACACAGGCAGCCCTGAAGGGGCCTGGAAAGAGGAGAGCGGTAAGCGGGAAGCAATACAGACTGCTGCTATCCAGGAGGACCAGCATAAGGTCTCCGTTGTCGCCAGCCGCAGTCACAAAGGTGAGGATCTGGAAGCATGGCTCGAGAGAGCGGCAGAGAGATTTCCGCAAATGGAACTTCTAAGTATGGGTAGTTCCCTCAAAATTTGCCTGGTGGCGGAGGGCAAGGCGGATATCTATCCGCGCCTGGCACTGACTTCAGAGTGGGATACTGGCGCTGCACAGGCCATCCTGGAGGCTGCCGGCGGCCTTCTGACAGATGCCGATTTCAATATATACCGTTACAACCAGAAGGAAGATATTCTCAACCCGTTTTTCTTCGCGATTGGGGATAGGGCCTTCGATTGGCAATCTATCTAGGTACAGCTGGCCGTTTTGCCTGAATGTCAGTCGTAAACTGGCACCATCCTGGGCTGCCCATCACGGGTGGGTTCCAATGTTCCCTCTTCCTTGTTAATGAAGTACCACTCGTCTCCCAGGTTTAAATGACGGTTGCCTTCGGCGCAGACATATTCCACCCAGAGTATATCTTGAGAAAAAGGGGTGTGACTGTAACGGCGCTGGACGGTCCACGGTCCGGTGAGGGCGTCATCAATTGTTGTGATCTTGTCTTCCAGCCTTTCTTCATCAATGCGGCGGAATTCCTCTAAGACAACGGTCTGGTTGTTGTCATGTGCAACGACGGCGGTTGAATCAAAAGAACGAGGTCCCTTGATAGCGCGGGTTTCTACGGAAAGCATGTCATAAACTCCGTCGTCATTTTCATCGTGCCACTGCCCGATTGAGTAGCCATTGAATTCAGGCAGCATGTAATCCGGCCAGTCTCTTCCATCAGTGAAGATTCTCCTGACAGCACTCTCCCAGTCAGCGAGGATGTAAGTCGTGTTCGGAGTAATAACCAATTCAAAGGGAAATGACATGGTCATCACTCTTGGCATTCCCGGCGGCAAACAGTTGGCCGGCGGGTCGCCTACCAGCATGCCCTGGTCTCTCTGACTCTGGAATTCTTCTCTCCTGGCCTGGTACTCAGGCGTCAGCGGTGGCGGACCGGCCACGGCATAACCTTCCGGCTCCCAGTTAAGACTGCCTATGCGTGACCATTGTCCGCTCCAGTCAGGATATTGAATGGCAGTCTCTTGGCCAGTTATTTCATTGCTCTGCGTGCAGGCAGTCTGGAGAAAAACAAGTACTGAGAAAAAAAACGTCCTGTTGAATATATTCATATTCTTGTTTCTTAATATTAGCGTTTAGAGGAGGGATCAAAAGCTGTGCCGTCAGGGTTGAATACTTCCCTGAAGTTGCCGCCGGGCGCACCGCTATGCAGTGGATTAAAACGCACCATGATTTCATCGCCGGGGACTAACGTATCCGGGCGCCATCCTCTGCGAAGCATTAATGACGTATTGGAGCCTTCAAGATTCCACGTCACCTCCTTGCCCTGGTCATCCTCTACGGATAAAAGAATAAAGACATGAGGATTGGTGAACTGCCATTCCACGACTTTGCCCGTAAGTTGAAGTGGGTTTTCTGCGTCGTAAATAGCCACAGAATGATGCGCAAAAATTTCAAGTGAAAACAGGTAAAGTAAAGTCCATAGAAAGACAGTGCCTAGCAGTTTTTTAATCATGATTTTCCTCTGATACAGGCAGAGTAATTAATGCCCTCAAGAATGTCATGAAAAAATATATTTGACCAGCCTAGTCAGCCCAAAAATTTTTTGAGGAAATGCGTGAGGAGAATTATGGTCTGTGCATGACTATCTTGGTGGCAAGCTCACAACTCTTCATCTCAATTTCGAGATCATTGCTGAAGTATGAGCCGTCCTCGGCAAAATTTTCGTCCATCCAGATGTTGTAAGTGCCGAGCATTTCCTTCACATCACTGACAGCCAGGTCTGAGACCTGCTCAAGGTTCGGCTCAATTCCTGTTCGTTCCTTTTCTGAGTTCATTTCAATCATGATGCCGTTCTGGATGAGTCTCAGGGCCTGGTTTTCATAGCCCTGTGAAATCTCTGCTGATTCATTTGATGTTAACGCGGACAAGGTCATGTTCAGGGCTGTGCAGCGATTCATAACTTCAGCCATCTTGTCCGGGTCTGCGCTACCCATGCTGCCAAGCAGCAACTCCGCAACGGGTATCCAGTTGGGTTTCTGGGCGTTAACGTAGCAGGCAAACAGGCCAAGAAAAAATAGTGACAGGCACTTTAACTTGGAACGGTAGGGACTTGTCATATAGTGAGTCCTTTGATGTGGTAAGGATGGCATCACTGCCCAGAGCTATTCAAAACAGAGATTGGAAAAACAAGTCAAAGAATGATTACTGAAGGCCAGTGATTCTCTGATTTCACTGACCTTCAGCCTTAAGTGCCGGCCTATTAACGACCTGCAGCAGCCCACAGCTGGTCTTTGGTCTGCGGCTCTGCGCTGGCGTGGACATTGATGTAACGATCGAACTCGGTGACTCCCAGCTTGATCAGTGCCGGTACCAGGGCTTGAACATGGTCGTTACCCCGCTCACCAGGCTGAGGCAGAGAAAAGTCTCCCTGGAACAGCACTTTTTCTTCAGGGAAGAAAGCGACCAGCAGACCGTTCGAATGCGGTGCCGGGTAAATATGGTAGAGCTCCACCGTGTGGTCACCGTCAGTATAAGCAGCCTTCGTGCCTGTACCCTCAACCCAGACCTTCTGTGGGTTTCGCGCCAGTGCATCATTCAGGAGTGTACGGGGTGTGTTAAGTGCCCGTTCAAAAAACTCACGATTGTTTTCATGGGTGATGACAGTGGCCCCTTCAGCAACCACCACAGGCAGGCCTGCCGTATGATCAGAATGTGGATGGGTGTTCATGATGTAGCGAATCGGTTTGCCGGGAAACATACGATGAATTTCTTCTAGGTAAGCCGCCACTACTTCATGACTGGCACCGGCTTCAAACATCATGATGTGGTCTTCAAATTCGTATATCAGTGAATCGTAGCCGCCGGGACCAGTGTTAAAGCGGTAGAGGTCGTTGCCCAGATATTCAACTGCAACAGTGAAATCACGACCACCGCCGAAACCACCGCCACCTCCGGATTCGGGTGCTGGAAGCAGGGAGGCAACATCGCTCATGTTGGCCTGGGCATTTACGACAGCTACCTCAAAAAAGGGCCACCCGCCCCGTGTTTGCTCTATTGCGGTGGGTGCAATAAATCCTCCAAAGTCACGCCAGCCGCTATAGCTGGCAACGATATGCATGTCACCCATGATGTTGTCTTCAAGCCATGTCTCGACACGCTCAAGAAGGTTTTCATCATTGATGTAGCCATTGACGACATAGTTTGCTCCTGAAGGAGCTATAACGGCAGGGCTCCAGCTCAACACGGTATAGGTTTTACCGTTGATGGTTCGGCGATTCGACGTTGTTTCACTTACAGAGGCGCCTTTCAGAAAGCCCCAGGGAGTAATGTAAAACTCAATTGACCCGCCCCATGATGATGAAAGGTCTGCCTGATCACTGGTGATGCTCTGGAAAAATGTGCCCGGGCTTATAGTGGTGGAGCCGCCTGGACCTATGTTCATGGTGTTGCCCTGGTGCCGCATGGCAGGGGAGTTAAGGTCCACAACTCTTTCGTAATCAGTGATGACCCGCATAGGATCATGGGTACCTTCGCATCTTCTGTCCGCGCCATTAGCGCCGCATTGCTGAAAGGCGACATATTTTGCTGAGCCGGTTAACAGCACCGATTGGGCATTGCCTAGTGCTGATATAGCATCAGCGATAACATCCTCGACGATTTGCGCGGACACCTGGTTAACAATGCCCGCTGTAAATATTACCAGTACCAGTTTTTTAAACACGCTGAACTCCCCCCTCGGTCTTCGCTTTATTCTTTATTGTACTTATACTCAGATCGACATCTTGAGTTGGTGATGGACGATATTACACTACATTAGATCTTTTAGAAGATGTTCATTGTCGTTTAGACAATGACATATTACCGGGGGGTAAGCATGAGAATCATCGTTGTCATCTTGGCATGTCTGCACATTCTGGATGTCTCAGCTCAACAGGTTGCTGATCCAGGCTTTCCCAGCAATGGCCGTGGCGCACCTTTGGTACCCGCCATCCCGGGGAGCCAGAGAACCCCTGCCGAGTTACTTGAAGCCTATCCTCCTGCGGAACTGGAGAACTATCCTGAGCAATACTGGATGGTGGGACCCTTCAGAATCGGGACATTGGGGGCCGGTGGTGTCGGCATGGGTATGATTCATGCAACCGCACTGGATGGCAGTGTTCCTGAGGGAATTGAGCCATTACCAGTTGACCTCTTTACCTCAAACGATTTCTACGCTGACCGGGAATTATGGAGTGACCCGCGATATTTTCGTTGCAACAGTTCTGAAGCAATCCAGGCCCAGTGGTCTGGATTGCTGATTGGAGACGATCCGCCAGCATCTGCTGCTTGGGGTTACTGTGACAGGGATTATCCAAGGGCGGCCATTGTAAGCCCTTATTCTTTTGCTAACGCCATGGATCACTACAACGTTCTCATGGAAGAAGCGAAATACCGTGGTGGTCCGACTCAACATACCTATTCCACGGTACCGTCTGACTGGAATGGCCGCTACGTTTGGCCGCGTGGCCAGAACTGGTATGCCGAACTTTTCTGGAGCCAGGTGCCTACCGTTCTTTCCTTAATGACCGAGGAATACCAGACTCGCTTTGTGCAGGAAGCCTATCACCATGGCAATACCAACGTAGCGCAATGGCCAGCACAGTTTTGCTGGCCAGAGGGTTTCATGCGCCGTTTTCATTACCATGGCGTGACCAACCAACCTCACCAGGTGCTGGTTACACCGGAACTGGTGCAGCTCCTTGCCGGTGATGCCAATAACTTTATTACCAATATTCATGTTGGCCGTGAATTCAATATGGAAGGCCTGGTGCCCAGGCTCGGTGCTGATGTGCCGCAGTGGTATGGGGAGACGATTGGTTTCTGGGACGAGGAAGTTCTCATCACCTGGACATCCAATATCCAGGGATGGAAGGTTCATGGCGGCATGGAGTTTTCAAGCAAGCTGCAGGTTATAGAAATATACACAGCGAATAGAAACCCAGAGGGCGAGATTTATGGCCTTAATCATGAAGCTGTTTTCTATGATCCGGAGGCCCTGGTAGAACCGATCAGGATAGTGCGCAATCTTGAAAAACAGAGCAGCCTGTTAGAGGGTGCGCCTTACCAGTTCATCGAATGTGTGCAATCGATTTTTAATCTAGAGGGGCAACCTACGCCTGCGGCTCCCGGGGAAACGATTAATGTTGTTGTTCCCGATATTTATGGTCGGCCATGGGCTGAGAACTGGAAGCGGTTCCATGAACAGGAAATGAAAAAACCCGATGAGGAAGAGGATATATTTTCATTTGAATAAGGTTTTCAATTCATACAAGTAAATAAAGTCCTTATGCATCGCAAACGGCGAGTTTTCTTTCACCCACTGCGTCGTCAGGAAATGAAGCTCTTGGGCGGAATCATCCAAACAGCCTGTCTGGCTGTTTGGCGAACCAATTGCTGGCTCTCATCCTCGCCTTATGCAGACGCACAAAAAAACCTCGCAATGCGAGGCTTTTGTTATTGGTGGTGCCCAGGGGCGGAATCGAACCACCGACACGGGGATTTTCAAATGACGTGTTCGCTGATTCTACAATTAATTCAGTCCGTTATAATTGTGAAATCAGATTGTGCTTAGAAGTGTGTTATTAAATTCGCAATAATTAGAATCAAATGAAATCAAGGGATCAGAGTTCTTGAAATCTCATAAAAGTTGTACTGGAGATGATTCTATTAAGAAGTATAGGAATCATTGACTCAGACCCCTTGATTTCGCTGACCCTGTTTCTTTAGCTTTTCATGGGTAATAAAGTGTCTTTGCAGTTATGGAAAAGTGTTATCGGCCTTGTTTGTTTTCATAAAATAAAGCTGTTTTCTTGATAAATTTTTCAAATTGGACTAATTCAGCTTTGGTAAATTCGGCAGTTAATTCATTGTTATGAAAATATCGCTGTTGGATATATTTTTCAGCAGCCTTTCTTCCCTTTGCAGTTGGGCTAAGCCATTTTATCCGCTTATCAACTTTATCTTTTACTGATTTCAAGTAGCCTTTTTTTTCCAGGCCTTTTATATAGCGACTTATATTTCCCGGATCACCGCGTAAAGAGTTCTTTATGAATTCCTTTTGGTTGCTTCGGCCTAATGTATGCAGAAGACCCAGTATCCTCATTTCAGGAATATTCAGGTCTTTTGTTGGATTGACGGAGCGCTGGTTGAAATAACTTATTTCACGGGATAATGCCACTAGCTGGTAAGTTAGAAGCTTTCTTAATTCAAGATTTTTAGACATAAATTATTCTTACCTGATTTGGAATAAAAATGGCTAATAGCATTACTTGTATACAATGTAATAAATAGTTTGGTGTTTAAAAAATACTTATAAAATGGCATTCCTGCAACCATGATGACGTATTGATAGTGGTGTTAATGGTAGCATTTTCCTGCATTAACAGAATCGTAACTATTGGAAAAAGGCAGCTCTAAATCCTTCAGTCTTTGGTGAGAACTATTTTCCAAATATAAAAAGGCCCGCCGGATGACGGGCCTTTTGATTCTTTGATTATTGGTCAGAATGAATAACTGAAATCCATGCCTATCATTCGTGGCGCGCCAATATTGACCAACGTAATTCCAGGGGGGGCGTTGCTTCTTGGATTCTGGTCGCCTACGTTGGGGTCGGAATCGATATAAGCCGGATGATTAACAGGTTTGTATGAAAACCCGCTGCCTGCTGTAGAACCACCCCATGCAGCACCACCTGTAATGTATTCTTCATCGGTACAGTTGGTGCAAAATAATGAGGCTTCCCAGTTGCCCTCCGGAGAAACATAAGCGATACGAGCTGTGACAAGATGATAAGAAGGAATCGTGAGGGTTGTTGAATCTTGTCCACTGCTTTGCTGATCATCCTTGTAAGAATAATTAACGGAACTGACAAGGCTGCCACCCATATCAAGATCCCAGTTATGGCGCAGTCCCGCAGTAAAAGAATGTTCTGGTGCACGACTGAAAGGAGAATCTTTTTCCACGCCTGCAAATTGACTATATGAATCCCATTCTGCATCAAGTCCGCCATAGCCCAGATTTAATCTGAGGTTGTCAGCCAACAATGCTATAGCTTCTATTTCAATCCCTGAAATAGTGGCGTCACCGACATTGATGGTGCAGCGACGGTTACAACGTTCATCAGCTGTCACCGTCAATTGTTTATCTGAATAATCCATTTGAAAAACAGTAATGTTAGCCCTGATCCGTCCGTCTTCTGACTGAAAACGTGTCCCCAGCTCATAATTCCAGAGTTCTTCAGGTTGGAAAGGGGTATTGATATCTGCAACGGTGTCATTGGTGCCGCCGGATTTAAAGCCTTTTGTCGCCGAGGCATAAAACATCATGTTGTCCCGTGCCTGCCATTCCAGTGCGATACGTGGCGTAACCGTCGTGAATGTATCCCTTCCACTTACGGTCGCTTCAGCTTCAGTACCTACTATACTGCGTCCCGACATGAAGCATGGACTGGCTTCTGTACAATTCCCGTATGTATCTCGATCGCCATTTGGATAGAGTACATTAGGACCAGGTCGCGGATCGAGGTCAGGATAATTACTGTTATCGTCGGGACCGTTGGGGTCAATAGCCCATATTTCGAAAAGACGCTGGTCCAGTGCCTCATCAAAAACACCTTGATTAAAGGTACTAAAGCTTTTCCTGTCTTTGACCGAGCGAACCCCGAGAGTGAGAGTCAGGGTGTCGCTTAACATCCAGTCCCCCTGTGCAAAAATGCCGCTGCTCTTGGTAAGTTGCGCCCTGGTACCACGGAATTCCAGGGTGCCAAACAGATCTGTTCCACGGTAGTCCTTGTTGGTGAGCTGCCTTAATGTAGGTTCTTCCTCAGAGATATATGCGCCTACAACATAATTCAAACGATCATCAAAAGCGGTGCCATTAAGCTGAAATTCCTGGGACCAAAAATCACTGTTATCCAGTGTTTTGCTGTCAAAATAGGACTGTGCAAAAAGACTTTCATCTGATTCCCTGTTCTCCAGCGTTTCCATATCCCGATAACCGGTAATCGATTTGAAATTCATGGTATCTGAAATGTCGTAGCTAATGGCCATGGTAAAACCGGTGCTTTCGGCATCGGTGCCACCTATAGGGCCTGCACCTGTAATTTTATAAAGGTCGAGCGGAATTGTCGGTGCATAATGCTCCGGTGTGCCCGCAGGGAACAAAGTGTTATAAGCTGCAATATTAGAAATACCGGGAGTAAAAACCGGTGGCGTTACATCCCCTTCTATGCCCGCAGTGGATGGATCATCAAATCCACCGTTGTTGCCGAAGTAATCAATTAATTTACTGGCCCCTCCATTTGAACTGGATTCTGTGTAATCAAAGCCAACATCTACTGTCAGTTTGTCATTAGGCTGAATGCGTAACTTTGCAGAGAAAAAATCTGTGTCATCGGCACCCAATGCAACCCCGTCTGAAATTCTATCCAGCCACCCATCACGTTCCATATGCGCATAAGACAAGCGAGCAGCAACAGTATCGGAGAGAGGAATATTCACGGCTGTTCTTAAATTACCGCGAGAGAATTCGCCAATACCGCCTTTAACATAACCATTCAGGCCGGCGTTGACATCCGGTTTGTTGGTTGCATAAACAATTGCGCCACCAGTGGAGTTTTTGCCGAACAAGGTACCCTGGGGACCGCGCAGAACCTCCACTGCCTGCACATCAAGCAAACGCAGGAAATTGGTAATAGGCCGACCGTAATAGACTTCATCAATATAAATACCTACTGCGGGATCGAGAACCGGTGAGATTCGGGCCTCATTGACACCGCGAATGGAAAACTGTGCTCCTACATTGGCGCGCCCGGTACCATCACCAATACTTACATTCGGTATAAAATCCGCCATTTGCTGAGGATCTGTTACGCCCAGACGGTCAAGTTCTTCCGGATTGAATGTGGTCACAGCGACAGGAACCGACTGAAGGTCTTCAGCTCTGCGTTGTGCCGTCACAGTTATTTCTTCAAGTGTGGACTGCGCATATGCTGTTGAGGTTGATATGCCACTTATAAATACTGCCAATGCAGATTTATAGAATTGCTTTTTCATAATTGATCCTCTCTCCCTTCATTTTTATTGTAATAAAATGTTGTATTTACAACTACAATTTTGGCAAGCATAACTCTATTTTCAACGATTTGCTACAAGTGAATGGACAATCTTGTATATATACTATATCTTTTTGCCATAAAAGTTGTAAATACATATATAATTATGAGGGCTGGCATGAATAAATCCATCAAATTTCTTATTCTTGGAATCACCATATTATTTGGTCAGTTAGGTTTGGCTCATCATTCCGCGGTGGTTTTTGATAACTCAGCAACTGTTACCAAAACCGGGGTCGTAACGCAGTTTATAATGAGAAACCCTCATATGATCCTGACTATGGATATTGAAAATGAGGGAGGGGTAATTGAGGAGTGGAATATAGAAGGACAGAGTATTGCTGGCATGCAAGCCATGGGCTTCACCAGAAATTCTGTTTCAGTAGGCGACACTATTACAGTAAAGATGTACCCCTTGAGATCTGGCAGGCCGGGAGGCTTGATCGAAGGAATGATTGGGGCAGATGGCGTTGCCTATAATATGGAGGCGCCCGTTGAAACCCAGCGTCTTGTTTACCCGGCTTTGCTGGCGTGGACACCGCCCCCGGAAGGTGAAACCTGGCAGGAGCGTGAAGAGAAAACCCGGCCAGCGAATCTACCTATAGTTTCTAATGGCCTTGCTGCTGGTGACAGTACTGCTACAGGCTTAATGTCTGGAGCGCTTGACCCTGATAATCTGGCTAAGGAACGCCCACCTGCGGCTTTTGATTTGACCGGAGTCTGGCAATTTCGTGGTGAAGATGAATGGCGCGCAAATTATGGCTCATTCGAATTCAAACCAAAGCCTAAATTGACAGCAAAGGCCCAGGCTTATCTAGATCAATACATTGAAGCCAGTGAAAAAGGCGAACGTTTCGGCGACCCCACCGCTTTATGCTATCCCCCGGGTATGCCCCGTTTTATGACGCGGTACGGCTCATTGATGATGATCCAGTTCCCAACAGCCATATATATGGTTTCTCGATTGAACAATGATTATCGCGTGATTTTTCTGGATGGCAGAGAACGTTTGCCAGATGACGCTGTTGATCGGAACTGGCATGGCGAGTCATTGGGGCACTGGGAAGATGATGAATTGGTGGTCGAAACAACTGGCTTTATTGGTGAGAATCATTTGATTCAGGCAGGCGTCCCGGCCGGAACACAACTGAAAATTGTTGAACGTTATCAGATGATCAATGATGGCAATACACTGGCAATAGAATTTACTTTTACTGACCCTGAGCACTGGGAAGGGGAATGGAAACACGTAAAATTTCGTGACAGGGTATTGAGATCTGATGTTCGAGAGGCAAATTGCATCTATACAGATAACCAGTCATTACCTGGTATGGACTGAAAATGAAGAATTCTAAAGAACATAATTTTATCCTTTTAATCGTGTTTGTACTGCTGGTACCACCACTGGCACAAGCACATCATTCATTTAGCATGTTTGATGCAAATAACCCACGAACAATAACTGGTTCTGTGGCGGCATTCCATTGGACCAATCCTCATACTTTCGTTGACCTTGAAGTTGTTGACGAGAATGGCGTGAAGACAATTTGGCAGCTTGAACATGGTCCTAAAAACATGCTTTCCAGAAGAGGATGGAATGCTGACTCTTTTAAACCAGGTGATCGAATTACTGTTGAAATTCACCCGCTGACGAATGGAAAACCGGGTGGGCGTTTTATGAGTTATAAGTTCGTTGACTCAGATACTATTGAAGTAGAACGCTCCACTACAATTTTTGATATCCCACGTCCGGATCCTGTGCCAATGACATCCGAAATTGCCAGGAACCTTAACGGTATTTGGGTTAATGCTAATGGTGGTATTCATTTTGATAGTACTGTGGCTCGAACTGAACAATCACCTCCATTGCGGCCTGAATACATGGCGCGCTGGGAAGAACGACAGGCGAATGCTGAGGCTGGAATATCTACCAATGATCCAACGGCGTTGTGTATACCCCCGGGTTTTCCACGTTTTCTGGGCATGGTTTATCCCGGCGAAATACTCCAATCAGAGCATCAGATTAATTGGTATGCTGAATGGTATGAATCTACGATTCGAATTTACCTTGATGAGCGTCCGCAACCAGAACCTCTTGAGCTGAGTTATAACGGCTATACCACGGGTAAATGGAACGGTAACGTACTGGAAACACGAACAATATCGATGAAAGCAGATACTTTGATAGACACAACAGGTGTTCCACATAGCAGTCAGCTGGAAGTTACCATGTCTATAGAAAAACTGACTCCGGATTATTTGGAAGTGGCTGTTACATTGAATGACCCAATCGCATTCTATGAGCCATGGGAAACGATTAAACATTATGCCCGTGCACCTGCGGGATTTAGTATTCAGGAATATTCCTGTCATGAAGGTAATCGATATGAAGTCACTGCTGATGGAAGCGTACAGATCAGATTTGATGAGAATTGAGTTCCTTCGTTATGTCGATAAGCTTATAAGAGAATGGAAAAAAAGCGACCTTAATCAGGATGATTAGAAGCCGCTTTGAATTTAGAAGTGTTGCAGTAATGCCAATATCGCTTAAATATGTTGAAGTGAATTAGGCCAGATTATATTTTGTAAGCAGTAACGAGCGAATAATAGCCGTAGGATCGTTGTGCGCTAATATTTTTAAACCCTGCTTTTGACAAAATGGATTCCAATTCATTCAGTGTATATTGCTGTCCCTTTGTTCCCTGCGTCATGAAAAAGGAAAAAGCCGCTGCGGGAAAAGGGCCGTCGCCGTCTTCCTCGAAAAGTATTTCCTGGAGGCAAATCCGGCCACCTGGTGCAAGGGCGTCATAACTTTTTTGCGCCAGCTCTTCGCAGGTTTCTATACTCCAGTCATGAAAAATATTGGAGTAAAAATGAGCGTTATAGCCTTCGGGCCAAGCTTCCCTGAACATATCTACGGCTTTGGTATTTACACGGTCAGAAACGCCGGCTTTCTCTATATAGTCTTTTGCTACATCACATACCTGCGCTAGATCCATAATTGTACACTGCATATCAGGATAGTGATTTGCCAGTGCTGAGGCATAGCAGCCTGAACCACCACCTACATCAAGCAGCTTTTCAACACCGGAAAAGTCGCAGGTATGAGTAAGGCCTACTGCTGAGGTAATGGAATGGGAGTGCATAAAGTCGGTCACTGTTTTTGCAAGTTCCGGATCCATCTGTCCGGACTCCCAGCCATCAGCAGACCCTCTGGCCTCAACTGTTTCGCCATCTCTGATGTTTTCCAGAATCATTTTGTAATTCGGCAGTGTTTCTGCTCGTCGGCTAAAAAATGGTCCCCAGTAATATGGGCTTTCCTTGAGCATATACGCGCGAGACAGATTATTAAGGTGGTAAACCCCTTTATGCTTATCCAGAAACCCCTGCATTTTAAGCATTGGCAATAAGGCTTTCATTCCACGTGGTGAGTAAGCTAGTTTTTCTGAAAGCTCATCTAGGCTGGCAGGATCTTTCAGACCTTCAAAAACATCGAGTTCCAGTGCTATGGTAATTGCCTGGGATTTGAAAACACTCAACATGACATCCCATACTGGCGTGTCATCAATAGCAGGTAATGCAGGGTTCATAATTCTTCTCTTTAATTTATGAATTTGTGTGAAAAGATAAATGTAATAATGCCAAAGGGAGAGTACATGAAATATATGTAAATACAACTATTAAGTTGGGGCGCTCATAAAATAACAATTCCTAAGAAATCAAGGGATCAGAGTTCTTGAAATTCCATAAAAGTGGTACTGGAGGCGATTCTATTAAGAAGTATAGGAATCAATGACTCTGACCCCTTGATTTTTCCAAGAAAAGCCTTTCGAAACCTGTGGGTTGTTGCGGAATGACACGAGGATTTTGCAGCGAGAAGCGCTGTCATTGAGGAGTCTAAATCGAAGCAATTGAGAAAGGATGGTGCCCAGGGGCGGAATCGAACCACCGACACGAGGATTTTCAATCCTCTGCTCTACCGACTGAGCTACCTGGGCATTGCTGAAAAGTGCAAGGCGCGTATTAAACCGGAGGAGGGTATGCGAGTCAAGATTCAGGTGGAACGTATCCGTCTGCCTCGTCGGCATCCTCGTTATTGAAGAATTTCTCCATTTGTTCTGTAAGGTATTTTCGGTCATCCGGGTTGATCATTGAGAGGGCTCTCTCGTTGATCAGACGAACCTGCCTGGCTTGCCACTCTTTCCAGGCCTGTTTTGAGACATTTTGATATATCTCCTGTCCCTGCGGACCCGGGTAGGGTGGAACGGCAAGGCCTTCCAGTTCTTTCTGGTATTTTTTACAGAACACAGTTCTCATATCGTGACTCTTTAACTCAATATTTCAGATTTTTTGCGCCAGGGCGTCCAGCAGTTTTTTCACCGGGGCAGCAAGGCCAAGCTGTCCTGGGCTTTGAAGATCATACCAATGCCAACGACCTTTCTCCATGACGGCATCGGGAGACTTTTCCAGCGAGATCAGGACGGGGGTTATATCAAGGTGGTAGTGGCTGAAGGTATGCCGTATTGGCTGCCAGCGTTCCTCTTCAGCTTGCTTTTTTAGTCCATGTACAAGGAGAAAAGAATCTGGCGAGGTGTTTACCGAAATTTCAGGCAGGCTCCAAAGGCCCCCCCAGATTCCACTGGGAGGTCTTTTCTCCAGTAACACGGAAGTGCTGTGCGGATTCTGAAGGACCAGCATGGTGGTTGCTTTTACCGGTAATTTCTTTTTAGGTTTTTTGTGAGGAAACTCAGTGGCTCGACCAGTCTTGAAAGCCTTGCAGCCGTCCTTTAACGGGCACATTTCGCAAGCAGGATTGCTTTTGGAACAAAGGGAAGCGCCCAGGTCCATAATTGCCTGGTTAAACTCGGCAAAGTTTTCAGCCGGGGTAAATTTTTCTGCATGCTCCCAGAGCTTTTTATTAGTGGCGGGTTGGTCCGGCCAACCCTCCAAGCAGAGATATCTACAGAGTACACGTTTCACATTGCCGTCCAGTATGACGGCGTGTTTGTTCATGGAGGAGGCAATGATGCCGCCGGCCGTGGAGCGACCAATACCAGGCAGCGCGGTTAGTTCTTCAACTGTATCCGGAAACTGCCCTTTCATTTCGTGATGAATTATCTGTGCCGTTTTGTGCAGGTTCCGGGCTCTGGCGTAGTACCCTAGGCCGGTCCACTGATGCAGCACCTGGTCCTCCTCAGCCAGGGCGAGATCCTCAAGGCTGGGAAAACGTGCCATGAATCTTTTGAAATAGGGAATGACAGTAGCGACCTGGGTCTGTTGCAGCATGATTTCGGAAACCCAGACTTTGTATGGCGTCTTGTCACTCTGCCAGGGCAGATCATGGCGACCGTGGTCTGCAAACCAGGACAATAGCTCTGAAGAAAAGGAATTGTTCATCGGGCTGCCAGTGTACCTGCCCGTATTAGTTTTTTCACATGCAAACCTAATGAGCGTATAATCCCCTCTTTCCTGTATTTGCCACCATAAGGCGGCTTACTGAGGATGCTATGACAGCGCGTACGGCGTCAGTTGAACGCAATACAAAAGAGACCCAGATTTCGGTTAGCCTGAATTTGGACGGCACTGGTGAATTTTCAATCTCATCGGGTTTGCCTTTCCTGGAGCATATGCTGGAGCAGGTGGCTCGTCATGGTCTTATCGATCTGGACATCAAGGCTAAGGGCGATCTTGAAATCGATGCTCACCACACAGTTGAGGACCTCGGTATCACCCTGGGCCAGGCTTTTGACAAGGCTCTGGATAAAACCGGCATTCGCCGTTATGGCCATGCTTATGTGCCCCTGGATGAAGCATTATCGAGGGTAGTCATAGACTTTTCAGGCAGGCCTGGGATGGAATACAACATTCCTTTCAAGCGCGGGACGGTAGGCGACTTTGATGTTGACCTCTTTTTTGAATTTTTCCAGGGCTTCGTCAATCACGCGAAGGTGACACTGCATATCGATAATATTCGCGGCAGTAATGCCCACCACCAGATTGAAACCGTTTTCAAGGCATTTGGTCGTGCTGTGAGGATGGCTGTTGAACTAGATCCTAGAATGGATGGTGTGGTGCCGTCCACGAAAGGAACCCTTTCAAAGTAAAATTTATCTTATCATGAACCGCGTTGCAGTCATCGATTATGGCATGGGCAACCTGCACTCCGTTGCAAAAGCTGTGGAGCATGTGGGCGATAACCTGCACCTTTCCGTTACCTCTGATGAGAAAATCATCATGGATGCCGACCGGGTTATCTTTCCTGGTGTTGGCGCCATGCGCGACTGTATGGGTGAAATAAAACGCTTGGGCATTGACGATATTTTACGCCGCTTCACTGAAACCAAACCTGTACTTGGAGTCTGTGTGGGTATGCAGGCCATGCTAGAGCACAGCGAAGAAAACAACGGTGTCGACTGCATTGGTCTTTTTGCAGGCAACGTTATGAAATTCGACGAAGGCTTAACGGATGAATCGGAAAATGTCTTGAAAGTCCCGCACATGGGCTGGAACAAGGTCAAACAGATCAGGAGTCATCCTCTCTGGCGTGACATTCCTGATCAAAGCCGTTTTTATTTTGTGCATTCCTACTTTGCCCTTCCGGGCAAGGAAGAAGATGTCTATGGAATGAGCACATACCCGAATTCATTCGCCGCTGCGCTGGCAAAAACCAATATTTTTGCGGTTCAGTTTCATCCGGAAAAAAGCCAAACCCTAGGTCTGCAGCTTTATAAAAATTTCCTGGACTGGGACGGAGGATTCTAGGCGTGTCATTGGCGAAAAGAATTATCCCCTGTCTGGACTGCGAAAACGGACGTGTCGTAAAAGGCGTGAAGTTTGTCGATATTCGCGATGCCGGTGATCCGGTAGAGGTTTCCAAGCGCTACTGCGACCAGGGTGCCGATGAAATTACTTTCCTGGATATTACGGCCAGCCATGAAGACCGACAGACTACAATTGACACCGTCAGTGCAATTGCCAGCCAGGTTTTCATTCCGCTTACCGTTGGAGGCGGTATCAGGACGCTGCAGGATATTCGCAATATGCTCAATGCGGGTGCTGACAAGGTTGCAATTAATACCAGCGCCGTCAAAAACCCAGATTTTGTCCGCGATGCGGCTGAAAAATTTGGCTCTCAGTGTATCGTTGTGGCGATAGATGCAAAGCAGGTCTCTGAAGAAGGCGAACCGCCGCGTTGGGAAATATTTACTCATGGCGGAAGAAATCCAACCAGCCTGGATGCCGTCGAATGGGCAAAATTAATGGTGACTAACGGGGCCGGAGAAATACTTCTGACAAGCATGGACCGGGACGGAACCAAGAATGGATTTGATCTGGCGTTAAACAGTGCAATCAGCGCCGCTGTTTCGGTGCCGGTTATCGCGTCAGGCGGCGTTGGCAACCTGCAGCATCTTGTGGACGGCATCAAGGAAGGTCAGGCCGATGCCGTGCTTGCGGCGAGTATTTTTCACTTCGGGGAGTATTCCATTCCCGAAGCCAAGGAATTCATGGCGCAGCAGGGAATAGAAGTCAGGATTTAGCGCGCGGACGTTTCTTCAATATCCTCAACGAGCCTTGTTTCTGATTCGGCCATGATTCGAGGTCGGATGATATTCAAACCCTTCAACACATTCACGGCTTCATTAAGCTGGTAATCTCTGACAATCACTTCAGGCGGGTCCTGGACTACCGTAGAGATTACGGCTGCTTCTTCTTCAAACTCAGCATCGTCATTAGCATTTTCCAGATGCCCTGTGAGATCTTCCTCCCTGTAGGACACAAGACTTTCGGGTATGCGGGTAACCTGACCCCTGTCGACCATGATGTCTGGAGTGATTCCCCTGGCCTGGATGGAACGTCCGCTCGGGGTGAAATAGAGCGCAGTGGTCAATTTAATGGCTCTTTCATTGGTAAGTGGCAGGACAGTCTGGACTGAGCCTTTTCCAAAACTGGGTGTACCCATGATGATGGCGCGCTGATGATCCTGGAGTGCTCCCGCGACGATTTCAGAAGCAGAGGCTGAGCCGGCATTGATGAGAACAACCAGTGGAACAGCCTGGCTGACATCTTCGGTTGATGCCTCGAAGCGCATTTCAGCACTGTCGACACGGCCTTCTGTGTAAACGATCAGTCCGTCGTCAATAAAAGCATCTACTACACCTACCGATGACTGAAGTACGCCACCGGGATTGTTGCGCAAGTCGAGCACAAGCCCCTTTAGATCATTCTCTTCATGCAGCTTGCGGACTGCGTCCTTAACTTCATCACCGGTATCAGTGGAGAAAGTGGCAATGCGAATGTAGGCATAACCCGGTTCCAGGACACGATACCGCACGCTGCGCGCCTGAATTATTTCCCGTGTAACCGTAATTTTGAATGGTTCGCCAATGCCTTCCCTGAGAATGGTCAGGACAATATCCGTGCCAGGCTCACCACGCATCAGGTCGATGGTGTCGCCAAGTGTGACTTCCCTTGCAGGCGTGTCATCAAGCTTGATGATTAGATCGCCCGCCCTGACTCCGGCACGATCGGCTGGAGAGTCGTCCATGGGCGCAATTACTTTGATGAAGCCGTCTTCTATGCCGACTTCTACACCTAGACCGCCGAATTCACCCGTAGTGCTTTCTTGTAGAAGGTCATAATCATCTGCTTCTAAGTAAGTTGAGTGGGGGTCTATTCCAGCGAGCATGCCCTTGATTGCATTCTCAAGCAGGGTTTTGTCATCAATTGGCTCCACATAGGCATTACGAATTCTGTTCAGCACTTCGGTAAAGATTCTTACTTCATCAAGTGGAAGCTGCAGTTCAGGTTCCTCTGTATCAGGCATGGCTTCTTCCTGCGCAAACGCCAAGCAGGAAAATATTAGAAGAAGCAGGATTGGCAACTTCCTGAAAGAATGTGACTTGTTGAAACAGGGATAAAGTAAGGTCATAGAGTGGGTTTCAATGTATTCGGTACAAGGGATTAATGATTTGTCAGCAAACAGCTGTAATCTAACGTGTTAGTTCTGAATAACCTATGAACGGTAATCAGTTTCTGGCCATCAACCAGCCTGATGGATTTTCTGATTCGCCGTTATAACGGATTTCAAAATACAGGCCGTATTCCTGCTGGCCTCCAGTATTGCCAACAGAGGCAATAATATCGCCGCTGTTTACCCACTCTCCAACATCCCTGAAAAGGGCCTTATTGTGGGCGTAGAGGCTCATATAACCACTACCATGGTCAATTATCAACAGAAGCCCGGAGCTGGAAAACCAGTCCGCAAAAACCACGCGGCCATGGTGGACAGCACGGACATCACTGCCATTTTCCGCAGAGATCGTGATGCCCTGCCAGCTTAAATCGCCAAGGCCGTAGTTACTGCCCCAGCTGTTTATTACGGCACCTTTGACCGGCCAGATGAGACTTCCTTTCAGATTCTGAAAAGTATGCTGTTGGCCTTCCAATGAAAGATTGGCAATCGAAAGTTGCAGTTCCTCGATCAGCCGTTCCATTTCGATCCTGTCAGCTTCTAGCGCTTCAAGTCGTCTCGCACTGCTAGTCAGTAGAATGTCTATTTGATTCAATAAGGTCTTCCTTTCATTCACTTTATCATTCAGATCGCTGGATTGGTTTTCCAGCCTGTTTTTTTGATTTTGAAGCTCGGTATTGGCAGCATTAATCTCAACCTCAATGCTCTGAAGTGCTTCCAGGGTATTTGTATATTCCTCAACTTTTTTACTGCGTGCTTCATAAAAGTAGCTGTAGTAACGCAAGTTGCGTGATGCCAGGGATGGATTTTCTTGGTTTAGCAGAAATTTAAAATACTCCTGTCGGCCAGACTTGTAGGAGCTGCGAATATATTGCCCCAGTAATTGCTGCTGGCCCGATTTCAGGCGCTGCAAATTTCGTCTTTCATTTTCTAGGGCAGACATCTGCTCTTCATTATCCTGGACTGAAAGTTCCAGGCGATTTTTATCATTGTTAAGTTCTGCAAGGCGCTGCTCCGATTCCTGCAGCTGACTGAATACTGATTCGCGCTGGGAACGCCTGGATAAAATATTGGCTTGGATTTCCCTGATGCTGTCAACAAGGGCGGCAAGTGTCGCTTGGGAGGGTTCATCGTCCTGGGCTATGCTGAAAGAAGCCGCGAGGACTGCAAGTAAAACAAGAGCAGGTTTAATTGCAGCAGGTTGCCTCGACATTAACCGTGATTCTCAGTTTGATTTGATTAATGAATGCCCCGTCATTTCTTGGGGCTGGGGCAGTTCCATCAGTGACAAAAGGCTGGGCGCGACATCACAAAGAGAGCCGTCGTCTTCTAGTGATATATTTTTGCTGCCGACATAAATAAGCGGCACCGGGCCGTTGGTATGCGACGTTAGGGGCTGTCCGGATTCCTCATCGAGCATTTTCTCAAGGTTGCCGTGGTCTGCGGTGATCAGGCAGTTGCCACCCACTTCAAGTATGGCGTCTGTGATTTTGCCAAGACAGTTATCAATGACCTCAGCAGCTTTCAACGAGGCTTCCCAAACACCGGTATGTCCGACCATGTCGCCATTGGCATAGTTGCAGATAATCGCATCATATTCCCGATTGCGTATCGCACTTACCAGCTTCTCTGTCACCTCGGGTGCGCTCATTTCCGGTTTCAGATCGTAGGTGTCGACCTTGGGCGACGGAATTAAGATTCGGGTTTCACCATCGAATTCAGATTCCCGGCCTCCACTGAAGAAAAATGTTACATGGGCATATTTTTCAGTTTCAGCAATTCGCAGCTGGGTTCGGTCCTGGCTTGAAAGGTATTCACCGAGTACATTACCGAGCGGCTCAGGCGGATAGGCGCAGGCAGCATTTATGTCTCCAGCGTACTCGGTGAGCATGACAAATGTGCTGAGTTCAGGAAAATTGCCCCGATTAAATTCATTAAATCCCGGCTCGGTAAAAACGCGTGTTAACTCTCGGGCACGGTCGGCGCGGAAATTCATAAAGACGACGGCATCACCATTCTCAATCTTGATAGGTTCATCTTTACGGAGAATAGCAGTCGGTTGGACAAACTCATCGTTTTCATTGCGGGCATATGCGGCCTCAAGCGCCCTGGAAGCAGTTTCATAGGAATAGTCAGCTGTTCCATGACAGATGGCATTAAAGGCTTTTTCAACACGGTCCCATCTTTTATCCCTGTCCATGCCATAAAAGCGCCCAGCAAGACTGGCGATCTGCCCTTTGCCATTACTGGCGAAGATTTCCTCAAAGCGTTTGATAGATGCGGCTGCACTTCGGGGTGGTGTATCACGCCCATCAAGCAGGGCATGCAGGTAAATAGTTGAACATTGCCGGTCCGATGCCAGCTCAATCATGGCGGCAATCTGGTCCTCGTGGCTGTGGATTCCGCCTGGTGACAGCAGGCCAATGATATGCAGTGCCCTGTCATTGGCGGCGGCCCTATCCGCGGCATCGCAGAGTGCCGGATTGGTAAAGAATTCACCGTTCTCAATGTCCTTATCAATTCTGGTCAGGCTCTGGTAAACAACCCGGCCTGCACCAAGGTTCATATGTCCTACTTCAGAATTGCCCATCTGGCCATCAGGCAGCCCAACTTTCAGCCCCGAGGTATGAATCAATGTATGTGGACAGGTGGCCAGTAATCTATCCCAGATAGGGGTGCTGGCCTGTGAAATAGCATTGTCTTTGCTGGAATCACGATGCCCCCAACCATCCAGAATCAGCAGGAGGGTGGGTGTTGGGGAATTCGTCATCAATAGTTCCGTAACTGTAAAAATTGAGGACCGTAATTATCGCCAATTCTGCTTTTTCTTGCGAGCAGAAGTCATCGGCATGAGCTGAAAATAGGGAAAAATCTTTACCTGACTTCCACTGTAGTGGCGTGTATACTCCCTGCCTCCTTGAATCTGGCAAACATAGTTTTTTATGGAACAGTTTATTGAGTTCCTGCTGAATCACTGGATCCTGTCCGGCCTATGGATGGCGATTGCTATTACCCTCCTGATCTATATCAGGGCCAAGGCGGGCAATTCGATCAGTCCTTACCAGGCTACTTTACTGGTTAACAGGGAAGACGCGGTTTTACTTGACATCCGGGATATCAAAACCTTTGAGAGCGGACACATTGTTGATGCCATCAACATACCGCTGGCAAAACTAGGTGAAAGGACGAAGGAACTGGAAAAATTCCGCGAAAAACCATTGATCGTTGTTTGCCAGATGGGCCACCAGTCCGGGGACGCGGTTAAAATACTCGAGGAGAAAGGCTTCTCTTCCGTATCCAGGATGAGTGGCGGAATGGCAGAGTGGCAAACCCAGAGCTTGCCTACAGTGAAATAAGTTTAAGACTTTAAATAAGTAAAAAAGGTTTATCCATGGCAGAAAATGATATTCAGCAGAACCCCGCAGTCCAACCAGGTTCTGATCCCTCCCAGCAACGTTTTGGCGTGCAGCGCGTCTATATCAAGGACGTTTCCTTCGAGGCGCCTGATACCCCCGATGTGTTTCGCCGTCAGTACAATCCGCAGGTTAATTTCAGCATAAATAACCGCAGCAACCAGATTGAGGATGGTATTTACGAGGTGGTTCTCAGGCTTACAGCTGATGTGAAGCAGGATGATAAGACAGTATTCCTGGTTGAAATTGAACAGGCAGGAATTTTTGAAATCCGCGGAGTTGAAGGTGAACAGCTTGAGCAAGTACTTACTATAACTTGTCCGAACGTGCTTTTTCCCTACGGCCGAGAAGCCATAGACGCCCTGGTAACAAGAGGAAGTTTCCCTGCTTTGCTTCTCGCCCCTATCAACTTTGAAAACATCTATCTGCAGGCAAAACAGCAGCAACAGGCGCAGCAGGCCCAGGCGGCTGGTCAGTCCTCTCAGCAGACTGGTGAATCTTCCTCTCAAGAAGGAGAGCCTGACGCTCACTAAGTGGCGGTAGAGTTCTATAAGTCTTTTAAAGGCCTGATTTATCAGGCCTTTTTTGTGCTTAGAATATTATTCAGCGTTTGAAAATCCAATCTGACGCCATGCCTCATACACGATAATGGAAGCCGCGTTGGATAAGTTCAAGCTTCTCATTTCTGGCAGCATCGGGATCCTGATGACATCTTCCATTGCCTCTGCCTCCCTGATTTCATCAGGTAATCCCCGGGTCTCAGGCCCAAATAGCAGGAAATCGCCTGGTTTATATTCAATTTCTGTGTAGGCGGTTTGGCCTTTGGTGCTTATCGCGAAAATCCTTGCTGGTAAGCATGATTTCAGGAAAGCCTCCCAGTTTTCGTGGGCCGTTAATTCGCTGAATTCACCGTAGTCTAGCCCAGCCCTTCGCAGTTTTTTATCTTCCAAGGAAAAACCCAAGGGTTTTATCAAATGCAGGTTGCAGCCTGTGACACTGCATAAACGAATGACATTTCCCGTATTTGGGGGTATTTCTGGCTCAAAAAAAACAACGTTAAACATAAAAACCTTAAATCAAATATATAGTCGCAGAAGACTTCAATGGCGCCGAATTTGTTCTGAACACAAAAGACGATGGCACATGGTAGAACAGCTCCAATTTAACCACGGTATAGAGCAGGATTGGTGTCGGAATCGTTTTATTCCGTAAGGCTTTGATAAGCCGAGGAAACTGAGGACCTGGCGGTAGATGACATTTACAAGCCTATCTGCCTTACTGCTCCTGGAGAAGGTAACGATGGTGAGCCGACTAAAGAACTGAATCTGAATGCACAGAGGATTTAGTTCTTGCGCTATGACTGGTGCAGGCCTGGGGCGGGAGAGGATCAGGAGTGCTGATGGTAGTTAAATGTACAACCCGAGCGGATACATCAAGTTCGGTACCTTTCTGACTCACGAAAGGGATATTACTAGTAGAGGCTCTTTACAGAACCTCACTGATTAGGACTCCTCGATGGCCTTGCGTCTTCCAGGCTAAGCTCCTTGATCTTACGGGTAAGGGTGTTCCTTCCCCAGCCAAGCAATTCCGATGCGTCCCGTTTTCGACCGCCGCTGTGCTTCAGTGCAATCTCGATCATGCAGCGCTCAAAGATAGGAGTAGCCTGTTGCAGAATACCGGAGTGTCCCAAGCTGAGCTCCTGGTCCGCCCAGTTCTTCAGGTTCTGTGACCAGTCGCTGTTGACATTTTCTTCGCCGGTAGGGTCAAGGAAATCCTCGGGGAGGTCATTGATAAAAATTTCGCTGCCGGATGCCATCACTGTAATCCAGCTGCAGAAATTCTCAAGCTGTCGAACGTTGCCGGGCCATGGAAGACTGGTCAGGAATTGACTTGTTTCTGCGCGCAGTTCCTTTTTCTCTGCATCCATTTGCTTGGCCGCCCTGGCCAGAAAATGTTCCATGAGTGCTGGTATGTCTTCCCTGCGGTCAGCAAGTTTGGGCAAATGGATGGGTATTACGTTTAGACGATGATAGAGATCCTCCCTGAACAGGTTCTGCTTGACACGCTCTTCCAGATTCTGGTGGGTCGCGGCGATGATTCGGACATCGGCCTTGATCGGGGTCAGGCCACCGACACGGTAAAACTCTCCGTCAGATAGAACGCGCAGTAGACGGGTCTGTGTTTCCATCGGCATATCGCCGATCTCATCCAAGAAAAGTGTGCCGCCATCGGCCTGCTCAAAACGACCAACCCGCATCTGGGTGGCGCCGGTAAATGCGCCTCTCTCGTGACCAAATAATTCGGATTCAATCAGATCCTTTGGAATGGCTGCCACATTCAGAGGTACGTAAGGCTCTTCGGCCCTAAGGCTGTGCCTGTGGAGTGCCTGTGCAACCAGTTCTTTGCCCGTACCACTTTCACCCTTGATAAGAACAGTAATATTGGAGTGCGATAGGCGCCCTATAGCCCTGAACACTTCCTGCATGGAGGGGGCTTCGCCAATAATTTCTTTGGCCTCAACATTGGCAGACTTAATCTTTTTGCTTTTATGTGTACTAGCATGCTTAACGGCGCGACTTGCAACAGAGATGGCCTCTTCAACATCAAAGGGTTTAGGCAGGTACTCAAAGGCGCCTTTTTTGTAGGACTGAACAGCACTGCCAAGATCGGAATGTGCTGTCATGATTATCACTGGTATATTCGGGAAAGATTCCTGGATCTCCTGGAGTATTTCTAGGCCATTCATGCCCGGCATGCGAATATCGCTGATTATGGCGTCGGGCTGAGTTGTTTTTAGTTTTTCGAGCAGGCCGTCGCCGCTCTCAAAGCTTTCGTTGTTGAAGCCAGCCTTGGTAAGTGATTTCTCCAGCACAAATCGTATGGATTGATCATCGTCAACAATCCAGATTAGGTTGTTTTCAGCCATCAATAGGATTCCTCATTATACAAGGGGTTCTCATCCGAGATAGGGAGTGACAGCATGAAGCGTGTTTTTCCATTCTGGCTATCAAACTCAATAAGCCCGTTGTGGTTCTTGAGAATATTCTGTGACAGAGACAGACCAAGACCCGTTCCCTCAGCACGACCACTAATTAACGGGTAGAAAATATTCTCGGCTATTTCGGAGCGAATCCCCGGACCGTTATCAATGATCTCAATACGTGCCACGAGTTTGTGCATGACAGGTCCGATCGTGACCTGGTTTAAAGTGCGAGTCTTGATAATAATTTCAGGATCTTCAACGTTTGATTCTGTCAGTGCCTGCATGGCATTCCTGACAATATTCAGAACTGCCTGTATGAGTTGGCTAAGGTCGCCGGTAATTTCAGGGATACTTGGATCGTAATCCTTGATTAGAGTGATTGAGCCGCGTGTTTCGGCAACCACCAGGTTGTAAACTCGTTCGAGGATTTCATGGACATTAATTATTTGTAGCGCCGGTTTTTTATACTGCCCGGTGAGTCTGTCTATGAGCCCGACGAGACGGTCAGTCTCCTCGATAATGACATTGGTGTAATCTTTCAGGTCCTGGTCTTGGAGTTCAGAAGCCAGCAGTTGCGCCGCGCCCCGAATTCCACCAAGAGGATTCTTGATTTCATGCCCGAGCCCCCTAACCAGGCCTAGGGTGGTTTCGTGATTGGAAATCAGCAATTCCTTGCGCGTGATATTGTAAGAGCGATCCAGTTCTTGGAGTTCTACCATAAGGTAGGTTTCATTTTTATAAATTATGCGGCTGGCAGAGTAATCGACGGTCATCTTGTTGGTGTTGGCCTTGGTAATCACAACTTTCCTAGCTATGAAGGTGATGCCGTTGTCTATAACTTGTTTCAAGGAGGTGGCCAGCGGTTTTGAATTCAGCAAAATTGAGCTGATAGGAAGTAAATAACAGTGCTTCTTGCTGTTTTCCAGGAGGGCTTCGGCAGCGTCGTTCATGTATAGAAGACGCAGCTCTTTATCCAGCAACATTATCGCTGTTGTCAGGTTATCCAGTAGGCTGGTGTTTAATGCATCAGTATCATTCAATTGATGCACCAGCTCACCAGGGTCCAGTCCGATGTTCATGCGTGTTAAAACTCATATCTTAGGGCATTTAAATGCAGCTTTTTATCAGCAAGCAAATAACGAACCAATTAATAACCCACTGATATTTATATAGGTATTTATATTTTTCAAAAGTTATTGCACTATATTAGCGCATATATCCCAAAAAGGAACATTGATACGCACCTAAATTGTGCGTTTACCGCCCTTATGTCTCAGGAAGTTGGCACGCGATTTATATATAATTCTGGCGATTTAATCCGTAGCATTCAGCATCTGTTCCCATGAAATACTTGGTCAAATATTCACCGGAAATGAC